>Ga0233449_1000200_pt1 | contig 84032 bp, 56 predicted proteins | sample SI_124_October20_FD_183012 | JGI IMG/M metagenome (GOLD analysis project Ga0233449, IMG submission 183012) | Seawater microbial communities from Saanich Inlet, British Columbia, Canada - SI_124_October2016_200_MG | ecosystem: Environmental > Aquatic > Marine > Inlet | place: Canada: British...
ACATTTAGGATTAAATGCAACCATGTTAATTGATCCTCTCCCCTCAGCCCTAGCCTTTGATTATCCCAGCGAAGTAGATAGTGGTGGTTTTAACGCACCTGGTTTTGGTGATGAAGAAGGAGTTAGTGCTCTCGCTTTCTTCCTTGGAGATATGGTAGGCTTTGGTCAATCTGTTTCTGACCTTGTTTCCGAATTAACCCGTGACCTTGGAGGTGGTTCAGACAATGATGATCTTGCCCTCGGACTGGACCTCCATGCCGATGCCCCTTTCACAATAATTGCCGATATTGAGAAGGGAGATGTAGTTCCAGAAGATCCCAATTGGATGCATGGTGTTGCTTTGAGTATAGAAGACCGAACTTTGTTAGATTTCAATCTAAGTGCAATGGTTTGGCTTACCAGTACTCCACGTGGGCAACTCGAAGGGATTTTGCAAGACGGGCTTGTTTCAACTGATGAACGTGATTTATTCCTTGCAATTCTCGGCGATAATATCCTTCAAGCATCTGAACTTGCACTTGCATTGAATGATGGTTTGATTGAGCCAGATGAATGGGAATTGCTTGACCGTACTCAACTCCTAACCGAGGGGATTGATGCAGAAGAACGTCGTTCTTGGCATATTCGTACTTGGCTTCCTAACCTACCCCCAACGATTGAGAATCTTGGCTATAGATACTCAGAACCCGATGGCGTGCCAACTTATGATTTCAGGATTGATTTAGAGGGTTGGACGCCTGCTCGAGAAATGTTGAGATTTGAAATGAATGGAGTTTCAAATCGCGATGTGGCAATTGAAATAAGCGGTCTTGATACTACATTACAAAGGGATGCTTCGGTGAGAATGCAAATCTCAACTGATGATTCTTTCACGGTTCCAAGAGTAAATGTTGACCTTCATTATGAGTTTGGAGAACCTCTTGAATATGCACATGCAATACTAATTGATAGAAATGTGGATAGTCGTTATGAAACTCTAATCAATGATTTACCTGCAACTGGAGATATGTCAACAATAATTGGTGATTTATTGCAAATTGACTTTGCAGTTCCCGAGTCTGCACAAAATAATGGTTTATCGGCAGGCTCTGCGATGATTCAAACTATGCGTTATCGCGATGGTATTTGGTATCCTGCAACGGTATTCATGCATCAACTCCCCGGTGAATTGCATCTTTCAATGCAGCCAAGTTACGAATATGACATTAATGAACAAGCGATGTTCCAAGGCATGTACACCCTTGAGTATACGAGTAATGCAGACACCCTTGATCTCTATGTTGATGCAAATGGAAAAGCCCTTGAATCCCGTTCAAATATGGTGATGATTGCTGAGGACCTACCTTCTCGTACCAGTATTTCCCATACCGATGATTGGGGATTACAAATTTCTACTTCTGGCGATGGAATCGGACGGCTCTACTATCGCCAAACCGACTCACCGATATATCCCGGAATGTATTTGCATTCAATGGAAGCAACTGGAGAGAATCTCAAATCCATGACCGTTCACGTCTATGGTAGTTGGTTATTCCCTGTTGTCGTTCTTGATGATGTGGCCGGAGGCCGTATTGTAGCGACTGCGAACGCCGATGTCGAGGTTGGAGGCATTACTTGGGATGCTCGTGGAGTTCTAATTGATGCTCAATCAACAGGCCCAGTCCCTTCGGGCTCAACCTTTGGTGTAAATGGAGTTACAGGCGATCTTTCCCTCCTTAATACGTTGACAGGAGGACGTGCTGATACTACTCATATGCTCATTATTGAACCACTTTCTTCCCTTGTATTAACCGTGGTAATGACTTTATTTGGAGGTGGTAATTGATGAAAGATGATGAGCAAATAATCCTTTCAACTACTTCTGATGAGGATGAGTTGATTGATGTCAGCGAAGAAGAATTTGAGATAGCGCATGAAGTTGCTGAAAAATTATTGGAAATAGGGCATCAAGTCACTCTCGGTAGAGTAATTGCCGCCAGTTGTACCCTCTTAGTACTATTTTTGCTTGTTGCAGCATCATGGCATTGGGCTATACCGAGAGACTCAATGTCTGTTGAAAGCAGATATTATCAGCGCGGCGGCACTCATGTATTCCTCGTATCATTGGATAATGATGGAAGTAGGGCAGTCACTGATGTAAGGGTAACAATTAGTTTTTCTGATGTTGAAGGTGAATTGGTTGACAGTACTAGTTGGAGTGGCGATATTCTACCCGCTCATAGTAGTGTAACTGGAGATGATTTAGAATTGGTTATTCAAGGTCATACGGTTTGGGATGAGTATCAATATTCAGTTATTCTTGATTGGACTGACGGAAAAGGTTCTTCACATTCACAAAGATATGACCATACAGTTGGCAACTATGCTAGCGATTGGTTTGTTGATACGGCACCGACAAGCATGTGGTTGCTTTGATAATATTGGAGATAATTCTTATGCGTATTAGACTTGCTTTTTTACTCCTCCCTCTCTTGTTTGTGAGTGTCTCACCTTTTGCTGCAACCTTCGCAATACCTGATACTTCTGAAGGTAGAGATAGCGGTGGATTTGGTAATGGCACCCCTTATTCTTTAGGCGATGAATCTAGTGATTGGAAGTTATTTTCAATTGATGAGAATCAAATTTTTGATGCGCTGGGTATTCAAAGTGAGTCTTTTGTTCCAGAAGGCAGGTCAACATTAGCCATATCTCGATTGGGGATCCATGGAGTAAATGGCACAATAATTGCAAATGATTTGCCCCCCGCTTCCCTAGTGGCACGCGAAGACCTTTCCCTGTTGATTATTGATGGAGATTACCAACTAACGGATGCCCGAAATAATCTCGCTGAAATTGATGGATTAGTTGTGCGCGAATATATTTCTCCAAGTGGTTTAGTCGTTCAAGGAACTCCTAATTCGCTTCTTCGTGCAAGTGTAGCAGAAGGTGTTGTCGCAAGTTTGGACGTACCTATTGCAATGATGGCTAGTAACATGATTTTGGATGCTTGGCAAGAAGCCAGCACTACCAATATTGATTCTTTTCTCGGCCCAGAATCCCTACTTGGCGAGGAAGTACGCATTGAAGGTTGGCGAGATGATGCAACCAGTACAGTCCCTGATGCTTGGACAATAGTTGATACTGAAGAAGTTATTTTGGCGGGCCACATGGGTCGTGTCGCACAGAACTCTCTCATTGAGGCTCATCGTTATGATGCTGGACGCTGGGAAGGTAAACTCTCAACTTCTAATCTCGTTGAACTGCTCAGCCTCCCTGCGGTTGGATGGTTCCATACTACTCCAATTATTGGAGTTGATAATGAAAAGGCACGCAATTACATGGGTGTTGATACAGTAGAATCATATTTCACATCAAATCTTGACGGTTCTGGTCAAGTAGTTGCAGTAGCCGATACAGGAATTGATCATGATCATGGCGACTTTGGGTCGCGTATTGATGCAAAGGTTGACTTGGTTGGTGATAGTTCAACTGCAGATACTGATACTGGGCATGGAACCCACGTTGCTTGTTCAGTTCTCGGAGATGGAACGCGTGGAGGTTATGCTGGAGTGGCTCCCGAAGCCCACCTATATTTTCAAGCAATGGAGCATGACCCTTCCGGAAATCTCTATTCTGTAAGTATCAATTATTTATTGAATACTGCCTACGATAATAACGCACGCACCCATACTAATTCGTGGGGAAGTATGTCTGAATCAGAAAATGGAGAATATACTTCTGATTCGGAAGATGTTGATGATAGAACTAATTATTACGACCGCTATTACAATGGTCGAGATGGTTTGACAGTTCTATTTGCTGCCGGTAATAATGGGCCAGACTCCGGAACCGTCAGCCCTCCTGCAACTTCAAAGAATGCAGTCGTAATAGGCATGCACCAATCACGCTATTCTGGTGCGCCAGATAGTGTGATGAGCGGCTCAAGTCGCGGTCCAACTGATGATGGAAGAATAAAACCCGACCTTCTTGCACCAGGGGGCTATGTCCGTTCTTGCCTTGCTCAAGAAGCTCAAGATACATCTGGTTCAACTTGGAATAATCAGTGGTACATGGAATACACCGGCACCTCAATGGCAACTCCAAATGCAGCAGGTGCTGCTGCCTTAGTTCGTGAATATCTAACTGAAATCGCTCTTCGTCCAAATCCACAAGGCGCTCTCGTCAAAGCCCTTCTCGTTCTCGGTGCCCAAGATATGGATACTCGCGATATTCCCAATGAGGATGAAGGATGGGGGCGATTAAATGTCCGTAATTCACTTGCACCAAGCGGTAATAGAGGGATTTGGGTTGATGACCGCGCAGTTCTTTCATCCTCTGGTTCAGTAAAAACTTACACCTTTGAAGTTGAACAATCAAATCTCGCTTTTAAAGCCGTTTTGGCATGGTCAGATGAACGTGGCTCAAGGTTTTCTTCATCTCAACTTGTCAACGATTTAGATCTCGAAGTTGAAATGCCCGATGGAACAATCTACATGGGTAATGCTTTTGCAAATGGGAAAAGTGTAACTGCAGGAACTAGAGATAGCGTAAACAATCTCGAAGTCGTATTAGTTGACCAAGCGAATATTGGAACTTGGACAGTTAGAGTCAAGGATGCCAGTCATGCTGGTTCAAAGACCCAACCTTTTGCTCTAGCAGTAGTAGGTAATGGTGTAAATGACTTACGTCCGGACCCTGCTCCAATTGAAGGTAGCATAGTTACCGATATTGCAATCCCGCAAGTTGGAGATACTGTTGTTGTCGCTTCTCAAGTGCAGAATTTTGGCAATGCACTCGTTGAGAATTTACGTGTGGATTTCGTCGTTGAAGGATTTGTTGAAGATACCAATACAATTTCTCTTGGCCCTGGTTCAGTGACAAACTTGTATTGGAATTGGGTGCCTCAAGTCGATGGTAATCTATCGGTTGGAATAGAAGTTGACCCATTAGACAATGTTGAGGAAATTAGGGAAAATAATAATCTTATTCAAACTATTATTCAAGTGACTACGCCAGGGGTGAAAATTGAATCAGCACAACCCACAATTATCCTAACAGACCCTGACCAAGCAACAACATCTTGGACAATTTCATTGACAAATACCGCATTATTGATGACAAATGCTAGCCTAAATATTGGCTCCGTTTATGAAATCCGTGATGGACAAGAATATCCTAGTTGGTATGTTAGTGCATCGGGTTATAATTTCAGCCTTAATGGTTCTGAATCTGCACAAATCCAAGTAAATATGGTTCACCCAACAACTCCTAGCCCCGGCACTTTTGTTATTCCGTTAACAGGAATTGATGTTGATAATGGCCTTTCTTATCCATTCAGTTTGGAATTAGTGGTGCCCTCTATTGCAGATATTAATTTAAATATCCCCTCGAAAGTACTTGTCAGCCCGGTCGAACCAACTGACTTTTACATCGATTTAACCAATCAAGGAAATGATGCGATTGGATACAATGTATTCCTTGATTCCCCTTCGGGTTGGAATTCAGGATTAATTGACCTTGGTTCTCAACCCGGAGCCTCCTCTGGTTCAACCGGAGCCTTGTCAATCGGAAGTTTACGGGCAATTGGAATCACCTTAACTCCACCTCAAGTTATGATTGAGGCAGGAACTCAATTGAGTCTTTCGTTGCGCATAGTTAGTCAGACCGATCCTTCAGTAACTTGGATTGAAGATATCCCAGTTGAGGTGGAAATACACGAGGAATTAATTATCAGCCTTGAATCAACTTTAGGACTTCTTCGCCCAGATAGCAGAGTCAATATGCAATTTTCAGTAAGCAATAACGGCAATTCAGATGTGTCGGTTCAACCTTCGGCAGTACTCCCAGGGGGGTGGGATTTGGAATCATCAATGAATGCCATAAATATTACTTGGGGGGATAGCGTAAACTGGTTGATAACTATTGAAGGAAATGGGAATGCTGGTAGTGGAATAATGAAATTACACCTAACTTCTAACTCAGGGAGAGATTCTTGGGAGGGTAATCTCAGCGTAATTAGGATAGCCAATCCCAGTCTCTCTTTCTATTCAATTACATATCCTGACGGCAGTAGTTATAGCAACGTGTTAAGCGGTGGAGCCCACCCAGTTGGTCAACAAATAACCTTACAATGGCAGGTGATGAATAATGGAGATGGAACTTGGGACCCGTATTCTTCATTGGTAATCCCCAATGGTTTTTCGGGAGATTGTGTGCAAATGGATGAATTGGCTTCAGGTCAAGAAGATTTTGTTTCCTGTTTCTTGTACATTCCAAATACAGAAGAACCCGGCACACAACCTCAAATTGAGTTACGAATGGTTGGTGGAGAAATATCTCGTTCCGATTCAATTTCCTTACTTGTTGCTGAGGAATTAGCAGTTGATTGGACTACTGAATTATTGCCCAATGTGGAAACTGGCACAGAACATTTAGTAAAATTACGCCTTCTAAATAGTGGTAATTCCCAAGTTAGCAAAGTAATCAATATCGATGTACCAAGTGATTGGGAAGTTCGTATTGATGGTGAACCGAATGTAAATTTGGAAGCAGGCCAATCTACTTCGGTTAGACTCTTTGTACAAACATCAAAAGCAGGCGAAAGCAACTTTAACATCTACCTTTCAGATGCTGATGAGGTCAGCGGTTCTACGTATAATTTCACTCTTATTGCCGAGGGAGAAGAAATAGTTGAAGGAAAATCAAATATTCTATACACGGCAATATGGTCATCTTTCATACTTATTTTACTCGGAACAGTTGTTTTTGCTACAATAATGCTGAAAAAGAAGTCAAATGAAAATGGCCAACATTCACCCCATCTCGGTGTAATGCCGCCAAACATGGCCGCAACTGGGTTCACTCCAATTGCCCCTACGGCTCCTGTACAACCGATTTCCGCACAACTTCAAACCACCAATTCCTCCAGTAATATGATGGACCAGCACAAGGTATTACCTCCGGTAGAATCACAACCTCAGGCCTCACCGATTGCAACACCTCAAGATGTTACTTCATCACCCTCTCAAAATACCCCTTCAACAGCCCCATCCTCGGGTAATTTTTCTGCAACAATTTCTGCTGCAGCGACAGAGCCGGTAAAGCCTGAAGAAAGTGAGATGAATAACCCAAATCACAAGTGTTGGGTTTGCTTGAAAGGATTGGCCGAAGAAGGTTGGCAAGGTTGTCCAAACTGCGGCGCACGCTATCATTTGGCCGCTGATTCTTGTGGGGTTGAAAAACTTCAAACATGTAGAAATTGTGAGGGCGAAATCTCAGCCTTTGTTATTAGGTGAGTTATGATGCAATCTGATACCAATAGCCGGACCGTTTTTGATAGGTCGCCGCGTCGGGGTTCTATGGAACACTATGGGGATAGCCGAAAATTGCTTCGTCAGAAGCGTCGTTCCTACTTGATTTTCGCTATTATGGTATTAGCAATAATTCCAGCATTTTCAGCACCAATTGCAAGCGCTGGTGAAGCCCGAGATGCAAGTATTACTCTAACGGTTTCTCCGAGTAGCCAATCTGTTAATCCAGGTGAATCCGGAGAATATTCTATTGTAGTTCGTAATCTTGGCTCAAATGATATTACTGTACAATTGCAATCAAATGAAGCAGAAACTCAAGAATGTGGCGCATATTCGAGTACAGTCACCCAAATTACTGGCGTAATCGCCCCTGGTGCAACTGGGGAGGCCACGATGAATGTCACTCTAGCCCAAGGTGCATCAGACCAATGTGATACTACTGTTAGGGCAACTGCAAATGAGCAAGTAACTCCACCAGACCAGCCAGGTGCTCCAGACCAACAAGAGTCAACTGTGACAACAATTAGCGATGATGGCGAATCTAGCCCTCTTTACGGAGTTGATTTAAAAATTGATGAACCTAGTCAAGAATGGGGTGGTGAAGCACTATATGTTTTTGATGTCGAGGTAGAAAACACCGGTCGAGTTAATGAGACAATTACTCTTACCATAGAAGATGAAGGCGGACCAGGGTGTGATATTTCGGACCTTACTGTGGAGGTTGAGCCTTCTACATTGAATTTGGATAATGAAACAAGTGAATGGGTTGAAGTTAGAATTGATGTTCCTTCTGATTCTCAGGCCAGTAAGTATTGCTGGGAACTCCACGCGCAAGTTCAAAATGACCCAACTCAGAACGCATCTGATGACCAATTATTGGATTTAACAATCCCTGAAATACATTCTTGTGATGTGGCGATTAGTGCAGCGACAATGTCGGTGAATCCAGATGATTCAGAGACAACAACGGTTACTTTTTCAAATACTGGCAATACGGACTATAGCATAAAAACTGCAAAAACCGGTGCGCGTTCTAACTGGGTAGAAATAGAAAATATGGGTTTGCACAACCTCGGTCACGGAGGAACTGGTACCAATCCGTTGACCTTTGAGATAACAGTAAGCCCAGATGATTCTGTTCAGGCTGGTTCTGAACATATTGTGAATATTGAGGGCCATGACGGCTCTTCCGGGCCTCTTCTTTGCGAAGTTCAATTGCGCATACTTGTCGGTCAAAGTCACGGCGCAACTGTTTCCCTCTCTAGCACTACAATATCCAATGTTGAACCAGGAGGAAATGGTTCAGTTACAGTAACTGCTTCAAACCAAGGTAATGGACCGGACTCACTCAAAATCTCCACAAGTGCTCCACCAACTGGGTGGGGCGTTAGTTTGTCTTCTTCTACAGTATCTGTTGGAAGTAGGCATGGTACTGATCGTACAGAAAGTATTGAATTAGTTGTTACTGCACCATTTTATGCATTAGCAGACGATGCAATCATCCTTTCCATTTCAGTAGGCGCCACCTCTGGTGGCCAGCCATATGATACGATGAATTTGACAATTACTGTCAAACCAGTCCATAATTGGGATGTTGGTAATTTAGACGTTGGTGACCAAACTGGCCGTAGCAGCCAAGATGTACATTTTCCAATTTTGTTGATAAATGATGGAAATGTCGAAGATACATTCCGTTTCATTGTTGCCAGTCAGACGGCTCAGCCAGAGTGGAATACCCATTTCTTGTTTGGCGAGACTCCAGTGATTGAAGTAGATGTTGCGGCATTCTCTGAAGCAACAGTAACCCTTGTAGTCAATATTGAAGGGGAGGAGGAACTGGATATGTCTAAATTAATTGTGCGAATCATCAACAAGGATGATTCATACACAGGTGATGATGATGAAGATGGAATTCCAGACAATCAAAGAGAAAAGGAATTTAAAGCAATTCTTTCAAATCGCAATTATTCAATGGATGTGACTCTTGCCAATTGTGATGACCGTGAATGTATGGATGGGCTTGAAGATTACATGATTGTTGATTGGAGTTGCCTAATATCTAATGGATGTCCTGTTTCCCTTACAGTAGCCCCTGGCGGGGAGTTTGTGATACCGCTATGGATTAATAATACCGGTGATTTAGGTGACAATGCCTTGATCAATCTTGTAGGGCTTGAAGGCATGGGAACCCGCAGTGCTGAGATTCTAAATCCCAATACCAATGTGTGGGAAGATTTGAACTCCATAGGCGGAACTTTCGGTGTGCCAAAGGCATATGGCGTGTGGAACCTTGAGACTCATCGTTTTGAAATTGACTCAAATTCTATAACTCATTTGTGGGACTATTCATCTCGGTGCGATGAATCCTGCGCTGAAAATGGCGCAAAAAACTGGATTGACGCAAATGGAGATAACAATACTCATGAGGCTCGGGTATTCACGATAGCCATCAACTTACATATCTCCATATCAGGTGGTGCCGCAAATGGAGAGGGAAGTACTTTTGATGTCATTGCCACAAGCAGCCATAATTCAGCATTATCTTCTACCACTTCCTTCAATATCCAAGTGCAAAGTATTCGTAAAATCGGCTTTGAAATAATTAGTGAAGAAACTCAAGATGTTTACTATCCAAACAAAGCGGTATTCGAGGCAAATGTGAGTAATCTTGGAAACACACCAAGTGAAGTACGTATTTTTACAAGTGAAAGCCTTCGCGGTTGGATTGTAACAATTGAGACAGACGATCCGGCTCATATTTGTAATCCAGATGATGGTTTAGAAGTTATTTGTGATTTACAAGTAGGTGAATATGTACTTGTTCGTGCGGTGGTCAAATCACCGCACGGTTCTGAAATCCCCGATGATTTTGACTTCACATTTTCTGCTGAACCTACTGACATAGGGTTGGTTGGGCGCAAGAATGCTGAACTCCATGTACAAGGGGAGCCAAGTCCTGACGACTTTGGGTTGGCAATTCTTGGTTCAACCACTGGGCTTTCAATCATAGCAATTCTCGCATTATTGATTATTTCATATGTATATGTTGAACCGCGTCGCCGTAGTTGGCAAGCAAAGAAAAGTGCCAAGCCTAATTATTCCAATGAACTAACTCCCCTTCTCGTCACCAAAACCGGAGTAAAGAGATTCAAGATAAGTGATGTGACAATGAATTTGAAGAAGGTTGGTTCTGAAACTTGCATCAGTGTTCGAGACTCAAATTTAGATAATGCAGTTAGTTTTGGTATGGCTGGCGGCCTTGGCTATGCAGTACGAAACATTGGCAAAAGTAAGCAAGACATCATGGTATATGCAGACGACACACGTGCTAAACCACAATTGCACTTGATAAATCGTAATTTCAAGAAGCGAATTTTTGATGTTATGGATTCGGCTTCAAATTCACCATTTTGTGTAATCAAAGAAATTAGAACCTCATTTTTCAAGCGATTATTCTCGTGGAACCGAGCATCATGGCAAATCTTGCAAATTGATGGAACTCCATGGATTTCAGTTACAAGGACTCAAAAAGTTCGTGCCTTCCTTCGTAATTACTACCCGATGCACCCACTTTCAAAACTCGATCCACTTTCAAAACTGTTATCTCCTACTGAGTGGGCATTTACGGCCGTTGAAGGTGAAGATGTATATGGAACTCTAAGTATTGCTAGGCCCATCGGTGACCTTGAAATGAGCCTCAAAGCCGAGACTTTCACCGATGAACTTGACAATCGTGCAATGTGGGTCGCTATGCTTATTCTATTGAATAATAACTTCCGTAAATAATTCTCATCTTCTCCTTTTTGCATCTAGTGTTGATACTTTTAACAAGAAGGAAGGTTGAAAGCACCTCAGCCCAAGCGTCATATTGGCCAAGACCATGTTAAGGCCGAGATTCTGGCTCATTTTGACTGGGTTCTCGTTGTCTTGAACGTGATGCTGCGAGCCATTACCCCACTGGGGGGATATAATTGAGTACCAAGAAAGATACGCCGAAGGCAAAAGAAATAGTAATCGATGGACCAAACTTAGGAATGGCTCATTCAGGAAATAGTTGGCCGGCATCGGCCAAGGGTATTGAGATAACAATTCGATACTTTCAACAATTAGGTTGGCAGGTCAGAGCATTCGTTCCGCGCCATTATCTAAGTGCAGGCGGAAAGCGTGGAGTTGATGACCATAAATTGCTCGAATCTTTATGCAATGAGGGTTGTGTTGTTGCAACTCCAAGCCAAGACCACGATGACCATTATTGGATAGCCTATGCGCTACAAACTGGAGCCTATGTGATCACAAATGACCGGATGAAAAATCATGCTGAAGAACATGATGGTGGGAAAGAAGAATTCTATTCTTGGCGTGATGAAAAGGTAATTTCATACATGTTCGTTGGAGATATGTTCATGCCAAACCCAGATTTTGACATTTCTGATGCGCCCGCCCAGGCCGCAAAAACCGGACAAATCAAACCTCCAACTCAAGCAAGCCAAAAAAGTCGCCAAGGTGGCAAAAAGGTGGGCAAGCAAGCCAGTAAATCAGATGGTGGGGGCGGCAAAAAAGGAAAACAAGGTGGTAAAGCTTCTGCACAAGGAGGGGAAAAAATCTCGGCCCAAAGCAACAATCGTGGTAAAACCCCCGAGGCCGCAAAAATTTTCAGTAAATTAGATGAAGGGATTAACCAGGATATTATCGCGGTTCGTAATACAATTCGGCATGTGATAATGCAACAACTAGATCGTAGTCCTTGTAATTTGACAAAATTAGGCCAGATTGTTGTAGATGGTGCAAATAAAACCATGAGAAGCAATTATGCTTCGAGAAAAGAAATAATGAAAGCGGCGCAAATACCGATTAGTATAGCCTTTTATCAGCAATTAACATTATTATTGGGAGAATTAGTTGAATTTGGGAAAAAGGGTAATAGAATTACCACTGTACAAAAAAGCGAACCGGCCTCTAGATTGAATCAAACCAAGTCAAAGGATGAGTCAAAAGGAAAAACGGGAGGGAAACCCAGCAAGCCACATAAAGCCAGAAAGCAAACCCATTCTGCAAAATCTAGTAGTGTGGCTAAAGCAAAACCCTCTGTAAAGAGAATGACTTTGCTTCGTTTCAAGGATCACCTTGGAAACAAACGCAATGCCCAATTATCCTGTCAACGTGCAGAATTACCCAAATCTGTCGATGCGGCATTGGACATGCTATGCAAAATGAAATTCCCTGCAGATATGGCCCTTATTGGCAATGAGTACAAGAAAATTACTTCTTCAAAATTGACCGCGGCTTTCACCAAACCAGAACGTTTGGTTTGGTTTCTAAATTTACGTAAAGAATGCCCACTCCGCGACTTAATTGCAGATGGCCATATTATCTTGCGCAAAAGTAAGCAAAAAGCCTCTGAAAAAGCATCTTTAGGGTCGACAAAAAACCCTCAAACCAAAGGCCAATCCGCTACAAGAAAGGAGGCAGTAAAGCCCTTAAACAAAGTTGTTACTTTCTTCCGTTCATTATTTGGCGGCAAATGATTTTTCATTTAGCATTCCGATACCACCGTAGGTGGTCACCACAAACGCTTATGGCGGGTCTTCCTTTGGCCCGTTTTAGAGAGCCTTTGCGCTCACTCGGTAAGGGATTATCATGGCGGTAACTGACACCTATCTTGCGGTAGGCCTAATGACTATCATAGGAATAATGATGCCACTCGGTGCTTTCGTTGCATCACGCTTCGTTAGGCCGGTTGCAGACCCTTCCAATCCAAACGTCACCCGCTCCTATTTCTTCCCCGGATATGTGGTTGACCATAGCCAATACCAACGTCGTCTTTCTACGTACGAGTGCGGTTCTGAACCTGTTGGCGATGCAATGATTCAATTTCATTTCCAATATTATTGGTATGCGATTATTTTCCTTGTTTTTGACGTCGCATTCATGTTCATGACTCTCGGCGGCATAGTCGTTGTTGAAGCCGATAATACGGTTTCTGACGGGACAAATGCAACTCGTGCAATTACTTTCCTTGCCGCATTCCTCGGCTTAATGATTCTCGGGGTTTGGCACGTATTCCGCAAGCGTGGTCGCATTTACATCTGAGGTGATTTTATGACAGACGAAGGAGAAAATTTTACCACATTCAATTCACGCACCCTTGTAGAGATGGTTGGTGATGTTACCGATGAAGCCCTTAAAGCAACCAAAATAAAGGACTTGGTTGGTGTATTAGGTGGTCGTTTCTTCAATTGGGCCCAACGAAAATCAATGTTCCCCCTCCATTTAGGAATCAAATGTTGTGCTCTTGAAATGGCTGCTGCCGGCGGCCCTCGCTTTGACGCAGAGCGCTTTAGTGCAATTTTCCGTAGTAGTCCACGGCAATGTGATGTTCTTCTTGTCAATGGTCCAATCTCTAAGAAATTTGCCGACCCAATCGTTCGTCTTTGGGAGCAAATGCCTGAGCCTAAGTGGTGTATTGCTATGGGTGAATGTGCAATTTCTGGCGGCCCATATTTCCAATCTTATAATATTCTTGAGGGCGTAGATACTTTAATTCCTGTTGATATTTACATTCCCGGTTGCCCGCCACGTCCCGAGGCACTAATTGACGGGTTTGCGAAACTACGTGAGAAGATTATTCGAATTGGTGGAGTGCCAAGCAATCAGCGTGAACATGACGCACCAATTATCATCGGGGAGGACTAATTATGTCGGACAAAGCAACAGGTGCAAGTTGGATGGTAAGCGCAGATCAAAATGAATCAGCTGCTAAGGCAGCAGTTTCTGCAATCAATTCACATTTTTCCAAAGCCGGAGTCGTCGCTTCAGTATTGAAACATAGCAGTGGCTCAAAGCGTAGTTATGTTAGCATTGAATGCCCACCTGAACATTGGTTGGCCCTAGCAAAGTGGCTCCGCTTTGATAATGGCGTAAACCATTGCTCAATGATTACAGGAATCCACCACCCCGATGGTGGGGCAGACAAAGGTTGGGAGGTAGTAGCCCACCTTATGCGAATGCCTGTCAAGAACCAAGAACCTGGTGTTGCTCATGTAATGCGCGGTGGAGAACTAGAAGGTAATGATATTCCAATGGAGTATGAAGTTGGAATTATCCTCCCTCCTTCAACAACTCCTACAGTGCCTTCCGTCCAATCCGTTTGGGTTGGGGCAGATTGGAATGAAAAAGAGACTTGGGATTTAGTCGGAATTAATTTTGAAGGCCACAAGGATATGGTGCGAGTATTGAACCCGCACGATTCACCTGTTGGTTTCCATCCATTGCAGAAGCAGCACCGTTTGCGTTATGATGGATTTAATGAGATGTATGATGATGCACAAGGTTTTGGCCGCAAACCGATAGATGCGGACAAGGTGAAGTGAGGTGAATTGATATGGCACAAATGTGGATTACAATGGGACCTCAGCACCCTATGACTCACGGTCTTTGGACTCTGCGCGTAAAAATTGATGGAGAAACCGTCGTTGATACTGAACCAGAGTTGGGTTATATTCACCGTGGAGTAGAGAAAATTTGCGAATCTCGTGATTTCACTCAAATTACTCCATATTGTGACCGGCTTTGCTATGCAAGCGCTATGACTTGGGCCCACTCCTATATCTATGCAGCCGAAAACCTACTCGAAGTAGAAGTCCCAGAGCGAGCTGAATATATCCGTCTCATTGCAAATGAAATGCAAAGAATTGCATCTCATCTAATGTGGCTTGGTGCATATACTCCCGATACAGGAAACCTAACCGTATTCGTTTGGTGTTTGCGTGACCGTGAAATGTTCCTCGACTTAATGCAAGAGTTAGGTGGATCAAGAATGCATTACAACTTCCCTCGCGTAGGCGGTGTAAAGCGAGATTTACCTATTGGATTTGCCGACCGTGCACGGGCAAAGACAAAGATGTTCTTAGAGCGAATGCAAGAATACGAAATGCTTCTTGATGAGTCAACTATTTTCCTTATCCGAACCCAAGGTGTGGGTTATGCAAAGGCCGAAGAAATGGTGAATGCCGGAGTTACTGGGCCAAATGTGCGCGCTGCTGGAGTCAATTATGACGTTCGCTGGGCTCATCCATATTCGGTTTATGATGAAATTGATTGGGAACCAAGTGTTGAGAAGCAGGCATCGATTAAGGGAGCAGACTGTTATGACCGCTACCGTGTCCGTATGGAAGAAATGCGTCAATCTGCTCTAATGATTTTGGATGCTCTTGACAAGATACCAGGCGGCGCTGATACCCATTATTCACCTGGTGATGAAATGATTCTATCTAAAGCTCCAAATCGCGCACCAGAAGGTGCTTCTGGTTTCCATCACTTCGAGGACCCACGCGGAGAATCAATGTTCTACTTACAAGGTGGGGGCGAAGGTCGTGGAAAGAGTCCATACAGGATGTCTATTCGTAGTCCGATGTTCATCACTATTCCCTTCGTTGCAAAGACGATGATTGGTTACAAGATTGCTGACATCCCTGCAATTATGGGTAGTTTCGATCCATGTATTGGGGAGACTGACCGTTGAGGTGATAATTATGGCTGAAGGTTTTGTAATTCACGAATTAATATTTGATGGAGTTAGATCACTTGCTGATGCAGCATTGACTGGCACTCCATTGGAATCCTATGCAGGCTCACTCGCGGTCATTACTGCAACCATGATTTCTTGTGTAGCCATTCTCGGAGTATTCATGCTAAGCATGTTCGTCATTCTGTGGTTAGAGCGCAAAGTTTGGGCTCGCATGATGGATCGTCGTGGAGCGACTATGGACTGGAGAAGTCTTTGGGTTGGTGAACAGGGCGTTACTGCCGGTGAGTGGTGGAAAATGTTGCCCTTTGGCATTGGCACACCTATCGGTGCATTGAACCGTTGGTTAAACAAAGTAATGGGTAATGAAAGCGAGCACGCAACAGTTGACCGCGTCGGAAACCGTTCATGGTTTGGTGCTTGGTGGGCTTTACCTGGTTTTATTCAGAATATTGCTGACGGAATGAAATTTCTAACAAAGGAACACATGGTTCCAAACCGTGCTGACAAGACAATTTTTGAGTTGGCTCCTTTCCTAATTGTAACTTCTACTGTGGTCATTATTGGTTTTATGCCGTTTTCGGCAGGCCTATATGCAATTAATCCAGAACTTTCAGTACTGTTTGCTTTTGCAATTTTTGGAATAGCTCCTATCGGTGTATTTTTTGCCGGATGGGCTTCAAATAACAAATATACGCTTCTCGGAGGCATCCGTTCTGCAGCCCAGTTAACCGCATATGAGATTCCACTTCTTATCACAGTTCTCGGAGTGTGTGTAGTTACAGGAACTTTTAATTTCGTAGAATTAGGGGAGTTCCAGCATTCTTCAGGTTCTTGGAATATTTTCCTCATGCCACTTAGTGCAGGCCTCTTTTTGATCACGATGATCGCTGAAGTTGAGCGTATTCCATTCGATATGCCTGAGGCTGAAGCCGAACTCGTCGAAGGATGGTGGACTGAATATGGCGGTATGCGCTGGGGTTTGCTTTTCGCAGCCGAATACATGCGCGTATGGGCTGCATGTATCATGTTCTCTGTAATGTTCCTCGGCGGTTGGAATGCACCTCTAGCCGGAACATTTAGCGCAATCCCAGTATTTGGCGCTCTTTGGAGTATGCCAGGGGTTCTTTGGACTCTCCTCAAGGCTTGGGCAACCTTCCTCATATTCGTTATCGCTCGGGCTGCTCTTCACCGCATCCGTACCGACCAGATTTTGGAATTCGGCTGGAGATACCTATTGCCTCTATCAATGTTCCAACTTGCAGTCGCTTTCGTACTCCGTCTCAAATTCTTTAACGCTGAAAATATTGACTCCGGTGCAGCTGGTGGAAGTGCATGGGATGGTGGAACTGGATTTGCTTGGACTATCCCTCTAATTATCACCTTAGTATCATTAATTGTTTTCACAGTTTACATCAAGGATGTTGACAAGGACCCTCCTGGTCGTCCTTATCACGTCTATACAACAGAGCCTGCGGGGACGCACTTAGCAGGTAAGGAGTGAGGTGAGAATATGGCAACACACCCAAATGCACAACCAAATTTTAGAAACATGTTTTGGAAACCTTTCCATATGTGCATCAAGGCCATGGCTCGTACATTCAGCCGCGGTCCTTTTAATCGCTGGGCTAAAGCAAATGCAGATGGCTATCACAACAAAATTGAGCCCAATATGCTCGATGAAAAATCCATTGCTCGCGCAGAAGGAAATATCATGAATGATGTTACTGCTCACGAATATACTGCTGACCGTGAAGGAAGCGAGTTATTCCCAACTATTTGGAAGCCCTATACCATAATGTATCCTTATGAAAGATTAGAGGACCTTGAGCCTTGGTTGTTTGAGCCAGGGCAATATAATGGGCGTATCGGTGTAGTTTGGGAGACTTGCACCGCCTGCAAGTTATGCATAAGGATATGTCCAAACGATTGTTTGCACATGTCAACAAAACTACGTGTTGATATAATGGATCTTCAGGATGAAGATAGCGAGCATGGTGGCCTTGGTGGCGACTTACAAGTTGGCGGATATGCTGCTCTTCCATTAGAAGAAGTTCTTGCCGCTCACGAAGTACGTAATCCTGTCACTGCTCATACAGCACCCGAGCCAGAATATCGCTTTGGCGAAGTAATTAGTCTATCTGGCAAGACTGCAACAGTTCGCTGGAATGATAGCAACAAAGAAACAATTGAATATAGTGAGAATCTCCTTCGTGGTGATGAGCAAATTGTTTCTGGAATGATTGACATGGGTCGTTGCATGTTCTGCGGGCTATGTATGGAGGCATGTGATTCAACTTCCTTCTTTATGACAAACGAGTATGATGGTTTGTCAGGTTATACTCGCGAGGATTTGTGGTTTGATGCAAGCCGAACCCGTGTTTTAATTTCCGAACAACAGGAAGCCGTTGACGAGGAACTTGCTCTAAGGGCAAAGAAAGAACGAGCCAAGCGAGCCAAAAAGGCCGAGAAGAAATCTGCCAAAGCAAAGAAAGCGGAGGCCTGAAAATGGGAATAGCAGTATATGCGGAACAGGGAGTATTCTTCCTTTTTGCAGCAATTGCGATTGCCGGTGCACTCGGAACAATTTACTCACAAAGAGTCGCCCATTCTATGATGTCTCTAATTTTTACATTTATGTCGGTTGCCGGAGTTTTCATCTTACTCAATGCAGAATTTTTGGCAGCAATACAAATCTTAGTATATCTCGCAAGCGTAGGTTTGGTGGTACTATTTGGTATCATGCTCACCCGTAGGCAAATCATTGAGGGGGACTTTGAATGAAATTACTCAACTCATTGGCTTATTTCGGCCTAATCGTGATGGGATTGGTTATCATTGCAACAGTTTCTACTGATTCAATTTGGGAGGATGAAGCCCAAGGTTCCCCAACAACAGGTGAATTAGCAAATGCTCTTCTTCTCGATTGGCCTTTTGCATTCTTGATGCTAGGGGTTCTTCTTGCTATGGCATTGGTGGGGGCCGCATATTTGGTTCGTGATGAACGCAAAGAAAATCTTGAATGGGAAATAAATGGAGGTGAGTTGTAATGATTGATCCAACATATGCAATTGGATTAGGTGCAATTCTATTCACCATTGGACTATGGGGTGCATTCACTAACAAGAATGCAATTATCGTATTGATGTGCGCCGAGTTAATTCTCAATGCAGTCAATATTAATTTCATTGCAGCAGCAGCCCAATACGGTGATGTCACCGGTTGGGTTTACGCCGTGATTGCAATTGCAATCGCCGCTGCTGAAGTAGCGATTGGATTAGCAATATTCCTTTCACTATATAGTCAAAGAGAGACTATCAATCTGGATGAGGTCCGGCTCTTAAAGAATTGAGGTGGTTATGATGATGAGCGCAATAGATTATGCTTTATTGATTCCTATCATACCGATAGTGGCTTTCCCAGTCATACTTTTCATTGGTCAAATGTTCAATGGTATGCCTTCTTGGAGGAAGGCTTGGAAGGAAGGAGGGACCATTGCAGTCGTTGTACTTGGTGTTGTTCTCGGCCTTTCCCTTTCTCTAATTTCTGGATATATTGGTGCTGTTTCTGGTTGGGATGCCGGTAATGCAAACGGTGATGTATCGGCACATAGTGCAACAGAATCTAATGATGATGCGGTTAGTGCTAATGTAGGTGAATATGATTCGTGGATTAATTTCCACATTACCGATGGCGATAATTTGATTTCTGAATCCTTTGGCTTTGGAATTTACCTTGATCACGCAAGTGTAATGCTATTATTTGTAGCAAGTTTCCTATGTTTGATGATTGGAATATTCAGCCTTGGATACATGAATACCGATGAGATAAATCTAGACCGAAACCATCGCTTCTATGCCGAATTCTTATTATTCAGTGCAGGAATGTTCGGAATGGTCTTAGCTGACGATTTCCTTTGGTTATTCATTTTCTGGGAAATAATGGGGTTATGTTCCTATCTATTAATTGGATTCTATTATGATAAACCGAGTGCTGCTTATGCAGCAAAGAAGGCTTTCTTAACAACTCGTGTTGGCGATGTATTCTTATTCATAGGATTACTAATGATGTGGAATTTATTCAATAGTCTTGAATTTGCTACAGTTTGGTCCGATGCTGCAATCGCTCAAGTCGTTGCAGATGGAAACCAAGGTCAACTTCACCTTGCCTTGGGAATGATGTTTATCGGCGCAGTCGGCAAATCCGCTCAATTCCCTCTTCACGTGTGGCTACCGGATGCGATGGAAGGTCCAACACCTGTTTCCGCTCTTATTCACGCAGCAACAATGGTAAATGCTGGATTATATTTGGTTGTTAGGATGATTCCATTCTTCGCTAATGATCAACTTGCCGGAGACCTCTCAACCTTGGCACTAACAATTGCTTGGATTGGTGGCTTTACTGCAGTATTCGCAGCATTAATTGCCTTTGTGCAAAAGGATATCAAGAAAGTATTGGCTTATTCAACAATGAGTCAGTTGGCATACATCTTTACTGGATTAGGTGCGGCTGCTTGGTTACTCAATAATGGCCATACTACTGCTGGCCTCTTTGCCTTTGGCGCTTCTCTCTTCCACTTATTCAACCACGCAATGGCAAAGGGAATGCTATTCATGGCAAGCGGCTCAGTTATTCATGAAATGCACCATGCGCACCATAAAATCAATCATAGCCACGGAGACCATGATGATGGACATCACGAAGAGGATCATTTCGATGCTCAAGATATGACTAACATGGGTGGACTTGCTGGAAAGATGCCAATTACCGCTACTGCAATGGCAGTTGGTTCAATGTCAATAATTGGAATCCCACTAATTGGTGGCTTCTGGTCTAAAGAAGGAATTATTGCCAGTACTTGGAAAGCAGCCTTAACCGATGGCGGGTTCTTACTATTCGGCCCAGCGCTTCTATTATTGATTGGTGCTGGAATGACTGGCTTCTACATGAGCAGAATGTGGTTCATGACTTTCGCTGGCAAAGCAAATACGCCGGTTGCTGATGAAGTTGTTGAAGATACTCCATTCATCCCAATCCCATTAGTCATTCTAACATTCATGACACTTGGTGCGATTGTTCTTGCATCAATGCACTTCATAGGTTGGGCATCTGAAGGATTTGGTCACCTCTCCCTTGATATTGTAAGTGGGTTGGTTCATGAGTTGAAACATGCCTTCCTTCCAGGTGGAGATGATTCTGTTTCCTCTATTCTTTTCCTCGTAACTATGTTGACTATTTTCTTGTCAATGATTGTGGGACCATTCACCGCTATGGCTCTTTATGGTGGTCGCTTGGATGCATACAAAGCAAAGCCTTGGTTACAATGGCTAATTCGCCTTTCACACAAGGTTAACAGCCGTTCACATTTTGACAATACCGCTTGGGCTGAATCAAGTCTTGCCGAGGCACTTGACAAGCGCTTATACATCGATGACTTCTATGACAACATTTGTGAAAAGTGGATAGTAGTTCCGTTTGCAAACATTTGTGCTTGGTTTGACCGTCGGGTAATTGACGGAGCGGTTAAGGGAATTGAATATGGTTCACAAGAGACTTCGACCTATATTCGTTCATTGACAACAGGTTCAGCCCGCGATTACATAATGATGGCAGTTCTCGGTATTTTTGCGATTTTCCTATTAATCTGGGGGGTGGCTTGAATGGGCGCACATCAAAATGCCAACTTTAGAATGGGCGAGAGAGAGATGATCTTGATTACCGGATTCTTCGCAATCATTGCCATCTTGACCTATATGTTCCCTTCATTTGCTGAAACTAATTCTGATGGACAAATTGATTGGATTACCATGCCTCTTGTTGGTTTCCCAATAATTGCTTCTGGTGTATTGATGGCTTTTGCAAGCATGGCTACTCGCCGACGCAAGCGTAACATTGAGATGCCAATCAAATTAGCCAGTTTGTTTTTCAGCCTATTTATGTTGGCAATTACAACTTCCCTTTTCTTTGGAATATTGGAGAGCATAAATTGGGATTTCTCAACATTTAACAGTTATGAATTGGAATTCTCTTATGCATGGAATACAACCTTGGGAGTTAATTGGCACGTCGGAATGGATGCTCTTTCATTCTCTATGGTTTGGTTAACAACTTTGCTATTACCAATTGTAATGATTACAACTTGGGAGGAAAAAGCAGGTTGGTATCATCACCCACTAATTCTAATGATGGGCGGTGCATTAATCGGTGTATTCGTTAGTCTTGACTTATTCATGTTCTATGTGTTTTGGGAATTAACATTGATTCCAATGTTCTTCTTAATTCTCAAGTGGGGTGGAAGCGAGAGAAGATATGCTGCTCAGAAGTTTTTCATCTATACTTTCACCGCCTCAGTTATTATGCTTCTCGGAATAATTACTTTGTACTTCCTAAATGACGGTTCTTTTGACATTACTGAGTTGACTAGATCCTCTCAAGCAGCAAGTGATCGTGGTGATGTTTGGCTTGGTGCAAATATGCAAAATGCCCTTTTCCTAATGTTCCTTCTTGGATTCTTGGTGAAACTTCCAGCAGTTCCATTCCATACTTGGCTGCCCGATGCTCACGTGCAAGCTCCAACTTCTGGTTCAATGCTTCTTGCTGGTGTAATGTTAAAGATGGGCGGCTATGGTTTGTTCCGTTTCTGTGTTAGTATGTTCCCCGATGCACTGGTTAATTTCCAATGGCTATTGCTAACTATTGGATTGGTTAGTTTGGTCTATGGTTCGCTAGTCTGTCTTGGCCAAAAGAACCTCAAGAAAATGGTTGCTTATTCTTCTGTTTCTCACATGGGAGTTATTACTTTGGGTATTGCTACTATGGAGCCATTGGGCTTTACTGCGGCTATCTTTATGATGTTTGCACACGGCATCATCAGCCCAATGCTTTTCGCAGTATGCGGATCTTTCAAACACCATTATCATACTCTTGAGATTGGTGCAATGCGCGGCTTAGCAAGGCATAGTCCATTCCTTGGAGTCTTTATGATGTTCAGTTGGATGGCAAGCCTTGGATTGCCTCTATTGGCAGGATTCGTAGCAGAAATAGCAGTATTAATCGCCTTCTGGAAGGCATTCGGTTGGTGGGTTCTTCTACCAGGACTTACGCTCGCAATAACTGCTGCATACTACCTTTGGTCGATGCAGAGAACAATATTTGAAGGTGGATTGGAAGGAGAATTACCTGAAAGCCTACACGGTGAATCACCCGTTGATATTTCAAGATGGGAAGGTAGTGGAATGATGATTATGGCCCTCTTAATTGTCTTATTCGGAATACTTCCATGGATTGTCTTTGATATGATGAGTGGTTATTCATTAGCGGTGTTCACAGGAATACTCGGCTTTGGAGGTGTCTGAAATGGTAACTGAAGTTCAACTTTTCACTGAAGGTGGCCAAACTTGGGAAGCACTTGCGCCTGAGATCACCCTCCTTCTTGGTGTTGTGATGATGTTGATTATTCCAAATCTTGGTGATGCTAAATGGCGAATTCCAATGACTCAAATCCGTTTGCCGGTTTTGTTTGGTGGAAAGCGTTTCAGGGCAACATCTGACCCGCAACTTCCCGCAATGTTAGCAGTTGCAACCTTGCTGACTGCATTGTGGCAAGCAGTAATGAGCCAATCCGGCGAGGGTCAGACTTGGTACCTTACTTCTGGAAGCGGTGCTGAAGCAAATTTGATGCTCCGTGTTGACGCCTTTAGTCGGTTAATGGAATCTGTTTTCTATGTTGCATTATTGCTAATATCAGTTGCAATGATTGACCGCATGCCAGCAAAGCGTGGGAAGAGTTTGCAAATGAAGCAGATGATTAATAATCGGCGCCAAGCAGATTTCTATATTCTTCTACTAATGAGTGCTATTGGAATGTCGGTTGTCACTATGGCAATGGATTTATTCATGTTCTTCGTAGGACTAGAGATTGCCAGCCTTGCAATCTTTGTATTAGTCGCCTTCCAAAAGGAAACTCCCGAAGGAGCAGAAGGTGGTGCAAAGTATTTCATTGTCGGAGCCATTTCTTCCGCCGTAGGCCTATATGGTCTGTCGCTTCTCTACATTTGGAATGGTAACTTACAACTTCTTTCCAATACTGTGACCGGGCAAATCGGCCTTGCAGAGGCTTGGGGTACAATGGACGGGGTTGGTGCATTACCACTCCTTGGTTTGTGTTTTGTATTAGTTGGATTTGCATTCAAGGTAAGTGCCGTTCCATTCCATTTTGCTGCACCAGATGCTTATTCAGGTGCATCAGCGCCAATAGGAGGGTTACTGGCAACAGTTTCCAAGGCAATGGGATTCATCGGTCTAATTAGAGTGCTTGCAATGATTGCTTCACCTGAAGCAGAATCTTCCACAGTATGGATGATGGGTCTTGGAATTATTTCCCTCGTAACAATGACTTGGGGTAATGTCGCTGCACTTGGTAGCGATAATCCAAAGAGAATGCTCGCATATTCAAGCGTAGCTCATGCTGGATATATGCTTGCAGGGCTCACTGCATATGGCGCATGGATAGGTGAAGGAAATGATGCAACAACTGGTGCAGGTGAATGGATATTAGCCGCAATATTATTCCATCTCGCTGTATTAGTCGCTTTCAAACTCGGGGCTTTCTTGGTTCTTGCTTTGGTTGAACTAGATGGACAAATCACCTCTTCAAAGGACTTAGCCGGCTTAGCAAAGCGTGATCCAGTAATTGCAACTGCAATGTTCATCTTCATGCTTTCTCTTGCAGGAGTCCCACCTCTTGCTGGATTCATGAGTAAGTTCCTATTGATTGGTGGAATTGTAAAAATGTCATTGGTTGATGCAGCATCAGGCGTTGCAATGAGTGACTTACACTGGACTTTCTGGTTGGCACTTGCAGTATTCCTAAATAGCGCAATTTCAATATTCTATTATTTGCGCATTGGAGTTGTAATGTTCTTTGATGCACCTCCTGAGGACCGTCGCAAACCTCTTGCACGTGCTTGGTATATTCGATTCACAATTTGGGCTTGTTTGACTGGCACTTTACTAATCGGATTAAATGCTGACTTCTTGATTGAATACTGTCAAACCGCTGCAGCAACCATCTAAATTGCTTGTAAAAACCAACGACTTCAAGTATATTGAGCCGCCGCCGAGGCTTGAATAACATGGCTCGCCGTCGTGAAGAGAAAGTGGATGAGGAGTACCTCGCTCAATTAATGGGTGGCGGAGGCGCTGACAAAATTCGCGTAAAGATGCCTAATCGTAAGGTCAATGAGATGTTTGCTATCGCAGATAAAATCCTCGGCGGCCGCCGCGTAAATGTTGTTTGTGCAGATGGACAAACTCGACTTGCCCGCATCCCTGGAAAGATGCGAAGGCGTCAATGGGTTCGTGAAGGTGACCTCATTATCGTTTGGCCATGGGATTTCCAAGATGCAAAAGCAGATGTAAAGCATCGATATAATAAGACTCAAGCACTCTATCTCTCTAGGAAGGGAATGCTTCCTGAAATTGTAGATATTTTTGGACTAAATCAGCGTGATGTCTTTGATGATGAAGATGGGCTTTTCGCTGCCCCCGGTTCTAAGCCAACCGGAAGGGAAGAAGTAGCAGAAGAAGTTGATGATGATGTTGATGATGATGATGTTGATGACCTCTTTGCAGATGGTGATGATGATGATGACGAAGATGGGCTTTTCGCTGATGCCGAGCCAACTGGCGATACTCCCACTGATGCTTCTGATGCTTCTGACACACCCGACACACCCGACACACCTTCTGAAGATGCAGCCAATGAAGAAGAAAGTAGTGAACCTGCTGAGCTAGAGACTCCTGTTCAAGAGGAGGAGTTTGATGATGACGATGACGATGACGAGGAAGATACCGACCTCGCTAATCTTTTCGCCTAACTACCCTGTGGTTGTGCCAATTAGTGCTGTAATTGCGAAGTTTCTTGCAACCTACAGTATTTGATTTGTTTGAAATATTAGTGCAAAGTATTTTCTTCAAGATTGAGTTCTCAAGTGATTGAGCATTGGCAGTTTGAAAGCGAAACTGCTTCAAGACAAGACCTGTTGGGTAGGGCGAGGAAGCAGATTGTCTGAGCCCCGTGAAAATCCAAAGCGCAACCGCAAAGGTCGCACCAAGCGCTCTAAAGGGCGGCAGAATTGGGATGATTTCGTAGATGAGCATGGTGATTTTGAGGATATTATCGAGCCGAGGAAAGGGCGAAAATCCAGGCGTAATAACAACTCAACAGATTTAGAGGACGCAGGGGGGATGGATGGCAAGACTTGGGAAGAATTAGCTCTGTCCGAAAAAGAACTAGAACGCCTAGAGCGCCAGCAGTTTGATAGCATGGAAAAGGCTTCAGGAAAATGGGCATGGATGAAAGAAAAACGCTACAAGTCAATGTTTGAAGAGATTGAACATGGTTTGCAAGGTGTACTCGGAACAGGTTCTTATGATTGGGTTGACAGACGTGTGTTTGACCAAGTTTTTGATCGTTTAACTCTAATGTCAATTTACAAATTGATGAAATCTGGTGCGATTGATACAGTTGAATGGCCGATTGCCCGAGGCAAAGAAGCGCATGTTTTCCGCGGCGAGGGCGAGAGCGGGGCGATTGCAGTGAAAATATTTCACACAGGTAATGCAGTATTCAAAAATTTGCTAAAATATATTGAAGGAGACCCGCGTTTTTCTGGCTTAAAGCGCAAACATCGTGATTTAGTGACGATTTGGGTGCGCAAGGAACATCGCAATATGTTGAGGATGCGAAGGGTTGGCTTGGCGGTTCCCGAACCGTTTGGAGTGCTGAATAATGTATTGGTAATGGAATATCTAGGGAATGAAACTGGCCCCAGCCCCCGTCTTCGTGATGTAAAAATTGAGGACAAGCAAGTAGTTTTTGACCAACTCGTATATTTCTTAGCAGGTTGTTGGCAAAACGCAGGTTTGGTTCATGGTGATTTTTCACCCTACAATATTTTGTGGCATGACGGAATTCCTTTGGTTATTGATGTCGGTCAAGCAGTTGCCCTTGCTCACCCACATTCGCAGGAGTTCTTGGTTAGAGATATCGAAAGGCTGGTGACTTGGGCTAAATCAAATGGAATTGAAACTTCGGTTGCTGATATTCTTTACGACGTCCTAAATACGCCCCCTGAAGAATTGCTACCTGCTGATGTTCTTGAAAAGATACATAATTTCACACGTTATAATGAAGAGGAATAATTAGTCTCATCATAATAGATGCAAATAATGCTCGGATAGCGGGAAATTATTGCTTGCACCTACTTTTTTATGGCAAAATTGTTTGTTTTCTCAAGCGACTGATTCAAAGAGGGGAGTTTTGTCGCCAGCATTATGCAGCCCCTCGCTCGTGTACCCCAAGACCGCATTGCGGTCTTGATCGGTTCAAAGGGAGCAACCCGTAAAATGCTGCAAGAAGCATCTGGTTGCCAACACCTCAACATCAATTCTGAAACGGGTGATGTCTCGGCCCTCTGGCCGAAACCGGGTGAGTTTGATGCAGTGAAACAACTGAAGATGCCCGATGTGATAAAGGCCATCGCAAGGGGTATGTCGCCACTAAATGCAGTGAATCTTCTCAATGATGATTGTTTTTTTGAAATGGTTGATTTGCGAAATTTTGTCGGTAAGCGCAGCCATCAGCAAAGACGCATACGCGGCCGAATCATTGGAACCGAAGGGAAAATCCGACGAATAATTGAACAACATACAAATTGTGAAATTTCAGTTTACGGTTCAACGGTCGTAATTGTGGGCGATGAAAATGGAATATTGTTAGCAAAAAATGCAATTGAAAGGTTGGCTAGCGGCTCCGAGCATGGTTCAGTTATCAATGGCTTAGAAAAAGATGCTAAGCGGATGCGCCTTGAAAATCGGAATTTGGATTATATCGAAACAACCGATACTCCGATGCCGGCTGGATTCGATGAATTAGTCCCTGGATTAGCAGATGTTGCTCGTCGCCGAAATCGTCGCCTCAAGGCATCTCAAGTTGATCCCTCTGATGAAGATGCAGTCGCAGAAGTATTGGAATTAGAAGAAGATGAAATAATTACTTGGGAAGAAGAGTGAATCTCGCCCAGCGTTCACACTAAATCGGCTACTTGGAACTTCCAAAGTATCCTCGACACTACTCGCTTCAATTTCCTTGGAAGCGGAAAAAGGGTATCGGAATAAATCCTCAATTACTTGCTTCTTCAGTCTCATTCTCTGCAACGGTTAATGAATTATTACGCCTCATTAGCCAAGAAATGCCTAGTCCAACAATAATTATTGCAAGTAGGCTTGGGGCAAAACTTGGCACTACTGCAACTAATTGTGTAGTTACTCCCGTAACTACGAGATAATGGTCATTATTTCCTTCGTCTCGTTCATCAATTAATCCATCGGGATCAATTATTAATCGCAGGTCCCATTGGCCTTCAGCAGTAACCGTATAATTCCAAAGAATGTCCTCACTCATATCGCTAAGAGTCCCAGCGCCCAAAGCACGAGTATCTTGGGTAGTCCAAGTTACCGAAGAATCTCTGTCCGCAGGAGCAGTTTGTAAGGCGACGATAACGCCACCATTGTAAATCTCATTTGATTCAATCGAACTGTTAATCCAAACTACAGCATCATTTCCGGGGCGCACAATAAAGCGATCAATATCAATACTACTGGTATTCCAACCAAAGTCTAAGCCGGGCAGGATTTGGAAAAATGCTGGTTGGCCGACAAAGGTATTCCCCGCCTCATCCTCAACAGTTGCCCGCAAGGCCAAGTATTGATGTGATTTAGTGCTCCATGATGTAAGGGAAACTGCACCAGAAAGCCCACCGGAACCTAGGTCAAGCCATGCCCCAGTTACATCGGGGGTGCTTCCTGCACCATTTGAATCAAAACCAAATTCAATTCCACTCGCAGCCAAATCAACACCAGACCCACTGTCAGTAGCGCTGAATGAAACATTTGCCGCTCCGATTCGGCTGGTTGTTAACTCATCAACCATCCAAGTGCCACCGAGTGGGTTTGTTGTGTCTATTCCAATACTTGAGTTGACCGCTGAACCGATATTTCCGACATTGTCAATGCCGCGAAATTCAAGAATATGCTGACCTTCTGTAAGGGTGATGCTAGCGCTGCCGGTTGAACCGATATTGGTCCAATTCCCATTGCCTTCTATGCGCCATTCGTAATGTTCAACACCACTTCCACTACCATCTCCGCCTGCGCTTCCAAGTCCACTAACAGAGATAGTTGCTGAGTCTGCCCAAGTTGCACCGCTGGCAAGAACTGGAGTTCCGATTGTGGGGCCGCTTCGGTCAATTCCCATGTATATTGTCTGTGAAGCGGATAATCCAGAATTATCGTAAACGGTGATTCGTGGGTTCCAAGTGCCTTCAGACAAATCACCGGGCGACCAAGACCAACCATGGTTAATTGCGCTAGGTCCATCATCAGCGGGCGATCCAGTGCCAGGAACATTAGTCAGTGTAGCATATGAGAGGTCATCATCACTTGCTGACCAAGAAAATTCAAGAGTAGAATTTGTTGCACTGGTATACCATGCTCTATCCGTTGGGCCCATCCCCGAGCCATATTCGGAATCAGCAAGGCTGAACTGGGTGATTAGAGGTATTTGGTTAACAATATTGAAAGCACCAGTTTCGGTAATTGTAGTTGAATTGTTGACTGAGGAATCATAGCCAAAGGTACGTAGATACCAAGTTCCATTACTATGTGCAGTAGTATCCCAAGAGTAAATCCATGGTGAAGAGGTGAGAGTTGTTAATTCCGACCAATTACTATTATCTTGTGAATGTTCAATAGTAACATTAGAGAGTGTTCCATTTCCTGCTAGAGAAATAATTAGAATGAAGGAGCCTGTTACATTATCACTTGCGCTTGGACCATTATGGAACTGCAAAACGATTGCAGAATCTACAAAGTGTTGTCTGGCTTCACCTTCTGTCAGCATTGCTGGGTTTACTGAAGAGAAAATAAGTCCGAAGACCACGCCGAGGAGGAGCCAATTTCGCATCTGACCATTACGCCGACATCAGCGGGATGCCTTCAAGTCTTGCTCTTATTCGCTACTAAATTGGCAAATTGAAGTTTAGGCCCATTAGGCGGTTTGACAGAGTATTACCGTATTTTTGACTAAAGCCATTTTCGCTTGATTGTTGGTGTTTAGAGGGTGAGGATTCAAGACCCCCCGCTTTAGTGAGGGGGTTGATGAGACGCCGCTTAGCCGCTTGGCCCCTGCTGATGTTGCTCCTTCTTGCTCCGTTATCCTTGGTGCCGTTGAGCGTTTCTGCCGATGATACAGGGGGGATTGAAGCAGGTCCTTCCAGCATCGGGCTTTCTCCCTCTGAACCGGCAATGGGTGGTTCAGTATCTATTTCCCTCACTCTTTTCAATAATAATTCAGTTTCGGCAAATGATGTTCAGTATTCCTTCTATAAAGATGGTATTTCTTCAAGCAAGTTGTTGGAATCAAATGTTGTCACAATTTCAGGTAATGATTTTGCTACCGTGAATACTGTTTGGAGTGGATTAGCTGAAGGTCAGCGTAAAGTGTGGGTTAGTGTGGAGTATAATGGGGATACTCCTTTACAATTTTACAAGGAATTCACTGTTGTGGGTTTGGCTAATTTGGAAGTTAGCCAACTCGATGTAACTCCTTCCGGATTGCGCAATGGTGACGTTGGCAATGTTGCTGCTTTGATAACAAATTCCGGAACTGTTGCTTCTGACATCAGTACTACGCAAATTGGAATTGAAGGCGATAGTGATTCAACTGTTGATGTGAATGTACCTGCACTAAATCCCGGTGAAACCGCTTGGGCAAATACAACCCTTACTTTTGCAAATGCAGGCAATTGGTCGGTAATTGCCGTTCCAGATGCTTATGATGTAGTTAACGAAGTAGCAGAAGGTAGTGGTATGTTGTCTACTTCGGTTAATGTATTGCCCGACCCTGATTTTGCTTTCCCCTCAACTCTAACTATTACCTCACCAGCAGAAAGTTTGTTGGGGCCATGGACAATTTCTGGTTCAGTTTCGGGTCAATATTTGAGTCAAACCACTCTTATTCAAATAGGCTTCCAGGTAATGACATCAGGCCCTTCGCCAACAATTTCTCCACTTGAAATAGCAATAGATCCTGCAAATACAAGTACAACATTTCAATTTCAATTAAACAGTCAACAAGTAGCCATGTTGGATGCAGGTGAATATGCACTTCAGGCTACAATAGATCCGTTCTCAATACTCACACAATCCGATACTACAAACGACCAAACAACTGGAATGATGACAATTAGGCCAATTCCTAATGTAGCTCTAGACCCTATTGCACACCCATCTTCAACTTCAAGGCCCGCAGGCGAATCGGTAACTTGGACAGTTGTGATGCAAAATACAGGAGACATAGCGGTAAATGGTAGAATTGATTATTCTTGGGAAGGGCAAAACTTGACTTCAGAAATCATCAATATCGATGCCTATGGCTCAATGAATTGGGATGTTACTCTAATAACCGCACAAAATCCACATGATGCACATTTCGTTGCGACTTGGGTCGCTCATTCAACTTCTTATGATGCAGATGCCACGGATAGCATTTCTTCTGGCGAAATAGTTGTTACCTCCGACCTTAGTCTGACATTCTTGGCGAATACCGGCACCCTCACTTCCGGTTCTGCTGATGGCTTTGTGGTTGACCCACCCTTGGGTGAAAGTAAGACTTACGCATACACAATTAGCCTAGTAAGTAGTGGAATTGGCGAGGAAACATTCTCTTGTCGCGATGGCAATGGGGATGAATTGCATCAGGCAAATGTCAGCATCTCCCAAATTGGCGAGGAAACATCTATTACTTGCATTTTCACAATTGAAACAAATGGCGACTATGGTCTTTCGATAGTGGCACTTGACTCCTCTGCACAAACTCATTCGCGCACATGGTCTGTACTAGCCCTCGGTGGCGACGGAAATGATGAAGTTAGTTCGGGGATAGGCCTAGTATTAATTCTTGGAATTATTGTATTTGGGTTGGTAATAATTTCAGTTGCAGCCTTTATTCTTACTCGTGAACCCGATGAAGAAATTGAGCGCGGTATTTACGATTATTGTCCGGCTTGTGATGGAGAATTAGTGGGCGATGAAACGGAGTGCCCATATTGTTCCTTTAATCTTAAAAAGGCTCGAAGAAGATTCCATGATTGTGAAACTTGCGGTGAAAATATTCCTAGCATGATATCTCATTGTTCCTTTTGTGGAACTGAGCAAGATATCAGTAGCCATTATGAAACTAGAGAGCGTCATGAAAAGGCAATACCTGTGGTTGAAGAAAGTGAAGATGAAGATGAAGAAGAGGATGAGGATGCTATTGTTACCGGTTCTGCTGACTTTGACGCCGAAGTCACTGAGTTTGGATATGATGCCGAACAACTCGGAGACGAGTGGGACGAGCAAATCACTGCTGCTGAAGCAGAAATGGCTGAAATGGAAGCCCGTTGGGATGCAGAAAATGCTGAGATATTGGAAGGCGAGGAAGATTTGGCAGAGGGGATCCTTAGCGCCGGTGGAGACACTTTCGTTGGCGAAACAGTTGATGAAATCTTATCGGGCAAGGATAAAGTAATTCATCTTCAGGGTGGCACAGATGACGGTAAAAAATTGTCTGCAAGTGATGCTGAAATTCGCGAGAAATACTATGAGATAACAGGTGAAGATGGGGTAAGAGAAGGCGACAAGGTCAATATTGGTCTAGTTCAAGCAGACCGCGGGCTTGTTGGAAATGAACTACCAGAAGATGCAATGGATTTCTCCTTTGAAGATGACGAATTGTCTGTAAAGAAACCTCGTAAAGCCGCCCGTCGAAAGAAGGCGGAAATGGGTGAATGTGGTGCATGCGGTGCTGACTTAGCAATGGATGCAGATGAATGTGGCACTTGTGGGGCCAAGTATTCCTAATGGTGAAATCATTAGTTTATACATTAATGAGAAAAAATTCAACTCCTTGGGTGAATGTTCGGAAATCAAAATCCACAATAATATTGTTGAAGATAGATATTGATTGATGCCTGTCCGCACTCATAGGGTTCGTCATTGCTAAAACGCTCGGCTAACCTACTTGGCTTCATTCAGGCAGACTAGGCGACGAGTAACCTCGCAAAGTTCTTTTCGGCTATTATAGCCAATCAAACATTAACTCTCATACTTGTTTGGAATGAGCCTGCCTCAACTATTGTTTCATGCAATATTGCATATTTTTCAATAATTATACCAAATCACAAAGGCGCTGGGTTGATTAACGATGCCTAATACTTGGTATTCAATGGCACTCTTGCAACAGTGGGTACGTCAGCGGCCTTGGTTAGCCGCCGGCTTAGCCGGAGTTGTTGGTGGAGTTACCGGAGTAGCCGGTTCTCTTGTGGGAATATTTGGTTCTACGGGAATAATTTCATCTGGCTCTGATGAAGCAATTGACAACCATCCTTTGCGTTGTGCTGTAATAGAGAAATTAATTGATCACCCAGGTCTTTGCTACCGTGAATTACAGAGATCTCTCGGCGCAGCAAATGGTTCACTACGACACCATCTTGATGTTCTTCAAGCACGCCAATCAATTACAGTTGTGCGAGTTAATGGTAGGACCTGTTATTTTGCTGGTTCTGTTAATGATGTTGAGGTATTGGGTGGACCATTATCTGACCCTGAGCGAGCCGCAGCACGCTTAGAAGTCGGGCTTTCGGCAGCCCAACGCGCAGTCATTGACCATATTCGTGAGTACGGAATCCCCCGCTCACAAGCAGCTCTTGCTCGTGAATTGGGGCGTTCAAAAGCAACAGTTCATTCGGCAATTAAGGTCCTTCGCCGTCGTGGAATAATGAAGCCAAATATTATTGATATTGCTGAACATTTGCAATAATTTCTCCACCCCTTCACTCGCTCACCGTTTTGCCTTCCTAATCAGTTTCGTTTCACATTCAAGTGAATTATTAATTTCCTGTATTTCGTTTACAGCATTAAACGTCAATTATTAGCCCACTATTAACCGCAGGCTTATGACCGGTCGGCATTGCCGACGAACTATGTTTAGAGTCCGGATTGAGGAGCATCCTTTGCCGACCGGCCGGGATAGAGACCAACTCATCAATTGGCTAGTAGCAACTTTTGGCTTGATACGGCGCCGCGGTGAAGAACATTCGTTTGGTGACTCACAACAACCAGTTGTTGTTTTGCTGCGGGACCATTTCCTTGCAAATCCAAATTCAGGAGTTGATGCATCAATACTTGCAAAAGAATTAGGTTTAGCGGCACCAAGTCTTCATCACCATATTGTCCGCCTCAATGAATGTAGATTAATAGCCAGCAAAAGCGAAGGCGATGGTTGGAGGAGACATTTTTTACGCGGCGCATCACTCAGTGCAGCAATAAAAATATTTTCAGCAGAAGCGAGAATTGTTTTAGATTTACAAATGTCTTTACTTGAAAAATGGTGGCAACGAAATGAATCATCTATTCAATTGAACATACCTACTTCGGCAAATCAAACCCCCTTGCCTCTACGGTTATGGATTGCAGAACCCTCTCCATTACCTCCGGTAGCAGGTGTGTGTGAAATATCAGCATGGATGGCTGACCTTGGATTATTAGGCGATAGGCCTGCAAAATCAATGAATTCAACCTCAGTCCCAGTAACTCTATTCAAAACTCTCCTCCAAAGAGGTCCTCCTCTTTCAATTGATGAAGCAGTAGAAATGACCGGCGCAACGAAGCCTCGCCTCACCCGAATTTTCGACCGTTTTCGTGCAAGCGGAATCGTTGAACGAGTACCTCGAACCGACCGCCTTTCCATCACTATTTGGGCTGCCCTCGAATCCCAATATCGTAAACGTGGTGAAGATTGGTTGATGTTGAAAGGTGGTCTTAATCGGCAAGTGCCTGAAAGGGAAATAAATGTGATAATCAAGGCCTTAAATAAAGGAAAATTAACTCCCGAACTTGTAGAAAAGTCATTATCAGAACTAGAACTTAAACAACAAATGCTACTTCTTAACTTATTGGGCGGGAGGCTGCCCTTAGGTTACAGGTTGGTTGGCACTTCGCCCCTCATTTGTGCTGAGTCATGTAAGTCTCGTTTGGACCGCGTATTACGCCGACTTCGTCGTGTTGCCGAGCAATTAGAAGAGTCCATGGAAAAGGTATAAATTGTTATTTCAGAATGTCCGATGATGGGTGGTGATGTGAGAATGTTGACTAAAGTACCTCTTTACTTGGCTCCGATGTCTGGTGTGACAGACCTCCCTTTTCGATTATTGGCAAGGGAATGTGGTGCTGATTTCACAATAACTGAATTTACTTCTTCGGCAGCCATCTCACGTGATGTTGCTGATTCGTGGGTTAGGCTTGAAAGCGATGACAGAGAAAAGCCATTTATTCCTCAAATTTTTGGTGGCGTGAAGGATGAAATGGTGGAAACAGTGCAACTTCTACAAGGGAAAGCCGATATTATTGACCTCAATTTCGGTTGCCCAGCAACTAAGGTAACTCGTACTTGCGCAGGTGCGGCCCTAATGGGAATGCCAGACGATCTAGTGGAAATGGCAGAGGCTTGTGTGAATGCAAGTGAGGTGCCAATTTCAGCAAAGCTTCGTCTTGGAACAGGAAAAGGCGCCAACAATGTAGTTGAAATTTGCCAGCGTTTGGAAGGCGTAGGTGTCACGCAATTATGTGTTCATGGTAGAACTCTCAAACAAGGATATTCAGGTGAAGCAAATTGGCAAGAAATTGCAGAAGTAGTTAGGGGTGTGTCGATTCCGGTCATAGCAAATGGGGATATTATAAATGCAAAAAATGCCGCACAATGTCTTGAGATTACTGGCGCCGCAGGATTAATGATTGGCCGCGGCGCAATTGGGCGGCCAATGATTTTTAACCAAATCAAGCAAGATTTGGATTGGGTTGAATCACCTCCGCCATGGCAAAAAGATATTTCTTCCAACATTTGGGACTGCGCCGAACAAATTGAGAGAGATTTTCTTGTTCGCTCATGGGCTTGGGATAGATATATTGAGTTGTGTAAGGAAACCGTTGGATTCCAAGCCAAGTGGTTAATGCGCCATGCAGTCTCATTTACCAAAGGATTGCCAGGGGCACGAGAGGCTAGAAAGGCAATGATGAGCGATAGAAGTCCCGAAGCATTAGCGGCCTCAGTTCACAAATATCTTCAAAATGAATATAAATCCCTATTGAAATAAAATCAACCCTCGTTGTTGACTAACCTAGCAATTCTAAGTGCTACAACTGGCGCGAAAAAACACAATGAAAACCAATCGCAATGTGAACAATGATTTGTTCGCCCTAAAGCGGCCCAATATTTTGAAGGCTACTTAGAAAGTAGATTCCCATTCGTCAAGGTCTTGTGCTTCAGCCCAAGCCTCATCAGTCATTTCCCCGCGGCTCTTTAGAACTTCGCGGGCTAGAATCCAATAGATTAGAGCAAGGGAGCGTCGTCCCTTATTATTTGCAGGTAATGCTAAGTCAACATTGCGCAAGTTATTGTTGGCATCACAAATACCAACAATTGGTAGGCCAGTGTTAACCGCTTCAGTCAAAGCTTGCTGGTCAGCAGCAGGGTCAGTGACGAATAGAATCTCTGGTTCAATGTAGGTGTAAAGTTTAGGATTGGTTAGACTTCCTGGGATGAAACGACCAACCGCAGAAATTGCGCCAATTGCTTCTGCAAACTTTCTTGCAGGGCGTTGGCCATACTGTCGAGCACTGACAACCATGATGCGGTCCATCGGGTAGCGGTTGAGGAAATCGGCGATAGTGCGAATGCGGCTATCGGTCTGATTTAGGTCAAGAAGGTAAAGTCCATCATCTCGTATTTTAGAAATAAATCGCTTCATGTCAGCGCTTTTCTGTTGAGTACCAATGTTTACTGCATTGGTTTCGTACAACTCAAGAGAGACGAGTGGGGCTTCAATATCTGTCATTAGCAATCCTCAGCGTCCGGCCCACAAGCCCCCCCTTCATAACCGCTTCGCCCACTCAAAACTGCAGAAAACGCTAGTAGCGCGGCATTATTGAAGAAGAATATTAGATTTTTGATTGACTTATGGCGGGGTTACATTGATGGGTAAATCCTAATCGTATTATTCCCGCGAGGGCAATTTGCCTTTGCCACATGGGGAGGAATCGGAGTGACAAATGCTGACGCAACCACTACTGATGGCGCTATTATTAGCACCAATGAGGGTTCAAATGGTGATCCAAAACATGTCTTATTTCAAGGCGAGCAATCCGAAGATGGTTATTGGAGAAATGAGGAGGGTGAGGCCCTAAATGTCTCTGCAAGTGATTTGGAAAAACACGGATATTGTCCAATGTCTTGGCAATTGTCGCGCTCAGGGGTCAAAGGTGTTGGTGAGGCAATTGAAGAGGGCATCAAGGCACATGATGAAATTAATAAAGTCGTAGAGGAATATGAGGCTAATCGGCAGAATGCGCAAAAAGAAGTAATGATATGGTCATGGTGGTATGGAATAATTATTGTTTTTCTCATTGACGCCATCATTTTCCTCAATATTGAAGATAAATTGCCTCCATACATTATTGCCAAGTACTTGGTAATTCTCGGAATCGTTTGGCTTTTCGTTGGTTTACTAATGACGACAATTCCATGGCGCTCGTGGATGGGGATATCTGAACCAAAATCTAAACCTCCTAAAGAAATCCTATTATTCAATCATGATTTAGTAGAACCGATTTTTCAAAAACCAGGCTTTATTGGTGGTTGGGCTGAGGGTGGGCGAACTGAAGCAGCCTTTTTCTTTGGTTCAATACTAACTACTGCTCATGGTATTGCTTTAGGTCGAGCAGAGGATAGAATTCAAGCAGGATACATTTTGCTAATGGTAGCATTATTTTGGACTTTCTTTGCCTCATGGCGTCTTCAACGAGTACTTATTTCAATAAATAAAGCAGAACAAGCTCGTCATCTAACTGGATTTGCCAATAAAGCAAAAATAGCCTACTCCGATGATTCAAAGACGGCCGGATTACTTGAAGATTTGACAATAGGTTTGCGAGGCCGACCCGATCAAATCGTAGTAATTGACGGAGAATTTATTCCTGTTGAACAAAAAACCGGCAAGGTTCCCAAGGAACCTCATTTTTCCCACATAATGCAGTTGTTGGCCTATTTGCATCTTGTAGGAAATAGCACAGGGAATGTTCCTCCTTTTGGTATTTTGAGATATGGCGAAGAATCAATTTTTCAAATAGAATGGGATGAGGTAAATAAAATACAACTTCAAAACTCAGTCAAAGAAATACAACGCCTAATGGTTGAAGGTGGAGCAAAGAGAAATCATGAACGTTCCGGCAAATGCAATTTTTGTAGCCGCAGATATGCATGTTCAGAGTCGCTGGTATAATCAAAACTACTGTGAAATACCCGAAGTAATCACAACTGATTAGAACTATTTGACATCACTTGCCAACCAACCTTGGCTTCAATTAATCAAAGGCACAAACATCGTCTTCAACAGGGTAATAGGTGCATTGTTGTTCAACAGTAACCTTTACCATGAAATCATCATATGAATCAACTACCACTAAATCTGCACCATAACCTCTGGCTTCTACTTCAAGAGTCCAAATTCCAGTTACAAATGGCGGGTATGTGCGAATTTCTTGGGGCCTTGTTGAATTAGTTGCTTCCTCTTCCCAAAATACACTTCCATCTGGCATCAATAACTTTGCATTTACAAAGCGCGCCTCACCCACTTGTATGTTATCGGCAAAATCCATTGTTGCTCTAAAGTAAATATTTATTTCAGTAACGCGATCATTTACTTTAATTTCTTCTGAAGCAAAAAATGGTGCTGCTGAAAGACCAGTGAATGTGTGATTGAGGCTATAACTTTCACTAATGCGCCCTTGTGTTGGTTCACCGCGCATCCCTTCCAAGGCTTCTCGCACTTGAGTCAACCCGATGCAACCTACTGTGGAAGACATCATTATTGCCACAAAAAAGAGGCTCAAGATGACACTACGCTGGCGCATTAATTAACCTCAAACGATGTCCATTATTCAAACCCTCGCCATAATAGATTAGGGTTTAGGGGGAGTTTGAGACAACACTGCCGAGATGCAATTTGAGATGTGCAACAAGAGGGGAAAGTAGTTTACCACACAAAGTGCCATGGTCGGAGAGGACATATTGAACCTTTACCGGAGGCCCATCAGAAACCAACCTATTTACCAATCCATCTTTTGCAAGCATCTTCAATTTGTCAGATAATGTACGCGAGGAAATCCCCTTCAAAAGGAATTTCAATTCATTGAACCTCTTTGGCCCAGTGATGTACAAGGCAGATAGAATTTCAATTGTCCATCTACTTGCAAAGATATGAAGCGCTTCAACCGCGGCAGCGACTTCCCAATTTTCAGTCCAAGGGGGAGTTCCGGATTTTTGCCCTAATAATTTTCGAATTTGACTTCCATTTTCTAAGGTCGATGACACTAAAGACTCAATTTCTTCTATAGTTTCTTGTGAAACTTGCATTGCGGGGTCAGGCATTAGGCTCTCTCCTATCACTCGGTGTAATAAGTAATACTTGATGTAATCGCAAAACCGCCCAAAAATATACTTCGCCGTGATAATAATTGTCAAAGCATCAAGGGAAAGGCTGAAACAATATCGCTCTTCAGTTCATTATGTGCAACCTAGTATTGAGGACCAAACCAAACAAGGCCAGCCCCAGCAAGTTGTTATCGGCCAAGTACCCACACAAACTGGTTTTGCCCAGCCAGTAATGGGCCAGCCCTACGCAGGACAACCACAAATGGGTCAAGTAAATCCTCAGGTATTTTCAGTAGGGGGCCAACAAGTTTTCACTACTGGTTTCCCGCAAACGAGTGCAACAGTTGCTCTTGTTCTTTCAATAGTTTCAATTTTCTTCGGTGGCATATGTCTTGCAATTCCAGCCCTTATTGTCGCTAATGAAGCATTAAAAGTTACCAACCAATATCCCGGTCATCCCGATGCAAGTAACGCCAACATAGCACGTATTATTTCTATCATTATTATCGGTTTGACAGTATTAGTAATTGCTGGATTTGGATTATTAATTATTATTGGTATGGCTACGGCATGAGCACAAATAAATATCTCAGCACCTATTGAGGTTAATTATTGGTTTTGAAAAGTGGCTCGGCGTCCTTCAATTAGGGCAGATAGTCCTTCAAGTGAATCAGTTGTGCTAAATATTTCTACCAGTCCATCAAGCTCACCCTGTAGGCCTTCATCAAGAGTAGTATCTTGTGCATTATTTATCAAATCATTAGCCATATTTAGGGCAATAGGTGCGGTGCGAGAAAGTGATTTCAGTTGCCGACTAACCATTTTATCGTCAGCATCAAATCCTTCGGGGCATTCGCCTGCGAGAAGTGCATTCATATTGGTATCGCTATAGAATGAATTTGCAAATTGGGCAATTCCTGAATCAGCATTTGCAGGGGATCCACGGTACTTATTTTCGGGCTTTCCACTTTCGTGAATACTTGTTACGGTTGAAACCAATTCTCCAGATTCAACAAGATGGGTAATGAGGCCCAAGTCTGCAGCAGTATTTGCGTCCATAAAATTACCAGCGAGTACCGCCCAGCGCGCAGCAGGTATTCCGCAGATTCTTGCGGGCCTTTGGGTGCCACCGAGTCCAGGGAAAATACCGATACTCGTTTCAGGGAATCTGAATTGAGTTCGTCGAGTTCCCACTCTGTAATCACATGCAAGTGCAAGTTCAAGTCCGCCACCAAGAGCAAGTCCAGTAGTCATTGCAATTGTTGTCTTTGGACTTGACTCAAGCATACCTAAGACTTCGTGGCCATAGGTAGTAAAATCCACAATGTCCGATATTGAATCGGCTCGGATTTTATCGACAAAGAATTTGACATCTGCACCGGCAACGAATGCTTTTCCAGCACCTTCAAGTACAATAGTATCTAGTGAATCATTTGCATTCAAATCAATCAGTGTGGCGCCCAGTTGAGAAACAATTGTGCTATTTAGTGCATTCATTGCCTCCGGACGGTTTAGTAATACAGTGGCGACGCCGCCATCAATTTTCACATCAATATATGAAAATTCAAATGGCTCATCCATTTTGGCTTGCTGGCCCAAAAAGGCAGGTAATTCAAAACCGGCTAATTCAGCATATGCTGCTGCCATTCTATGGGCTTCTGGAATCCCAAGCCGGTTGGCTAATTCAAAGGGTCCACGGGCCCAGCGGAGTCCAACTTTCGCACCGCGGTCAACATCTTCAAGGGAACAAATCTCTTCATCTACAATTTGTGCTGAAACGGCAAACACCTGGCCCAATAATCTTTCTGAAATTATAGTTGCAGTTGCCTCGTCTACCTCTTTTTCCCCTTCAAGATCCCACATACGACCATCTTCTACCAAGGTTCTCAAGTTTGCTGAGCCAGTATATCGAGGACAATTAAGTTGTTCTGCTAAATAGTCGGTTGAATGAAGGGCGATTGGGGGGCCGGTCAAGTTCATTAGTGCGAATGGACCCATGCCGATTCGGAATGCTTTGCAAGCCACTGCATCAATTTGTGCTGCAGTTGCGAGTCCCTCTTCGGCGAGCAAACAAGCCTCATTTAGCCACGGCACAAAGAACCGATTTACCACAAACCCAGGCTTGTCCTTGCAAACGATAACAACTTTACCCATGGTTTTGCAGTATTGCTCAACCAAAGCCAAAGATTCAGCAGAAGTAGATTTAGCAGGAATAACTTCAATCAAGCGGTTTTTTGCCGGGTGGAAGAAGAAATGCAATCCAACAAATCGGTCAGGACGACCGGTTGCTTCGGCTAATTCATTTACCGATAAACTGCTGGTGTTGCTGGCTAAAATTGTATCATCATTACAAACTTCATCAAGGGTTTTGAAAACTGCAGTTTTGATATCAAAGTCTTCAAACACTGCTTCAATAACTAAGTCGGTATTTGGGTCAACATTTTCCGTGCCTACTACTCCCGTAACTCTTCCCTTGATGTCATCAACCTGCTTCGGTGAAAAGATTCGCCGTTCTAGTGCTTCATCCAAGAAGTTGGAAATAATTTCTTGCCCGCGTTCAACCCATTGTTCTTCGCGGTCAACCATTTGTACCTCAAATAATTCCTGTGCGCTTTTCTGGGCAATACCTGAACCCATGTTACCCGCTCCGATAATCGCCACCGACTCAACTGCTCGCATGAATCGTTGCGAGCACCTATTAGACATCAATGCAACGGCTCAACGCTTTTTCATCAGAGATATTTTTTTTCAATAAATTGTCAATATTTTACAAAGTCTCAAGGGTTCAACTTAGAAATTGAAATCTGCGAACTCGTAGCACTAATGGGGTCCTCCGGTAGTTTCTTCTCTATATTATTGAATATTATTAACAGATTATTGGCAACAGGAAGTTGCGAAATCACACAAATTCCGCGCAAATATAACCAAACGAACAGCATTATATACTGCTGGTCAGACCGGCGGTCTAAATAGAGGTTGATGTGATGCCACTCAAAAGATTCCTCAACCTTGATTCTGGCCTAAAAAAAAGAGTTCTTGACATTGCTCGTGAAGAATTTGCGCAACATGGCTATGAGGCAATGTCTCTCAATGGTTTTCTTCAGAAGGCAGAAATATCCAAGGGACAATTCTATTATTGGTTTGAGGATAAGGCGGATCTTTTTTTGACCATTGTTAGCGAAGCTGCGGAGGGAATTAATTTGACCATCATGTCCCAAAACCAGCCAAGTTCCGCTGGCGACTTTTGGCAACATATGGAAACATACAATCAAGTTATAGATGAATGGTGGGCTAATAATTTGGAACATTTACCGATTTTTGCTAGAGCGATGGAATTACCTTTCACTCATAATGTGGTGGACCGCGCCATACAACTCTTTGAACCTAAAGAACTTCATATCAGACAGACTGTAGAGTTGGGGCAGCAATGGGGCTTAGTGAGGACTGATATTTCACTAGATTCATTGATGGAATTATTTCATCATCTTCATATGGGTTTTGGCTTCTTCGAAATGCAGAACTTGGGCGATTGTAGCCATGAAAAAGGCGCAAAAATATCTTCTTTACTTGTTAAATTAACAAAATCATTGTTGGAGTGTGAATAAAATGTTGAAAGTAAAGAAATTACGTAAGGGATTTGGGTCTGGTTCTAATCGGTTAGAAGTTCTAAAAGGAATCAATCTTGAGATTCAATCTGGTGAATTAGTGGCGTTGATGGGGCCATCTGGTTGTGGTAAATCTACACTATTGAATGTCATTGGTGGCCTATTGGATGCTGATTCTGGTTCAATTGACCTCGGCGAATATTCCTTTGGGACACTTCCGCCAAATCGCGTAGTAGATGTGCGTCGTAATGGCGTTGGTTGGATTTTTCAAGATTTTCATTTGTTAGAGCATTTAAATATTCTTGACAATGTCATTCTTGCATTAGAACTGGCCGGAGTCGCTGGTGCTGAGGCTGAAGAGCGCGCCATTATTGCTCTTGATAGAGTTGGTCTTGGCGACCGGCTTGACCACATCCCCGACCAATTATCTGGTGGCCAGCGCCAGCGGGCTGCAATTGCAAGGGCTGTGGCTGGAAATCGCCCACTATTGTTGGCCGATGAGCCAACTGGAAATTTAGATACCGTTTCAGGTGAAGAGATACTTAATTTATTCAAGGAATTATGTCATGCAGAAAATGACCCAATTTCAATATTAATGGTTACTCACGATCCAAACCTTGCTGCCAAAGCAGATCGAATGCTACTTCTCAAAGATGGTATTACTGCATCTTCTGATATTCGTTCTGCTTGGGGTGATGATGTCTTAGGCCATGAAAAGGAAGAAAATAAGGCAGACAAAACAAAGAAAAGCCGAAAAAAAGCCAAGCGGAAATCGAGGGTAAAATCTACCGATAAAACCTCTAAGACTGGATTAGAGACAATTTCAAAAGCAAGTAATGTTGATGGAGGTGAAGAGGAATGACTGCCGGGGATTCTATTGATTCTGATGGTTCTGAGCATGTTGAAAAACAGAGTAGTTCAGAAATCCAAAAACGGTCTTTTATGGATTCAATTGCTGACATTCCCGCTAATACTCGTACGGCGATAATTTCGGCTTGGCGTGGAAAACAAAGAGGATTAGCGATATTCGCCGGAGTATTTCTCGCTTCACTAGTCATAACAACTGTATTAGCATATAGTTCAGGATTGTCGCAAATTTTCTTTCAGGAGTCACTTGAAAGTGAGGCAATAGATGCCAAAGTTGAGCAAAAAGCCAAACCCGGTTCTGATTCTTTTGTCAATGATTCAGTGGTCTTAATTGAAGTGTGTAATGAATTACAAGCGATGAAGGAAATTTCTGATTGTAGTTTGATAATGGGTCGGAATGCAATTCGGCAAAATGGATTTTTTGGTAATATAGGATTTTTCGCAGCCGGTTATCTTGCCATGGAATCTGTAGAAGGTGAAGCAGTTGGTTGGGAAAATGAATCATTTGATTTTCCCGAAGCCGCCTCAGCAGGTCCTTCAGTATATACTAAACGAATGACGAGGTTACTTGGCCCTGGTGCATATGATGGAGAATTAGCTGAGCGTTTTGAAAGTAGTATGTTGTATGGTGATTCTTGGCCAACTCATCAAGAAGCAGAAGAAGGTCGTTTGGTTATCGTGCCAGCAAGTATCGCAAACAAAGTAGGGGCGACTGTGGGTGAGAAACTTTCAACCCTTACATTTTCATATATTATTGAAACTGCAGTTGAGAAAAGCATTGAAGAATGCGAAGGCGGTTATGTTGAAACAACAGGTGTGGGTGTTCATCATTGTAGAATTAGTGTTGTTGTTGAAAATCTTACTATTGGTGGAATTTATGAGGATGGTGAGTTCGCCAACCCTACTCTTGGTTATAATCCAATATTTTTCACTTGGACGATTCTTGATAATTCAACTGTAACTGAATTAATTGACATGGATCACAGTTTCTTCGGTGTTGCAGTTGACCGATCATTATTACCGACAACATCAACTTCTGATGCCGAGGATTATTTGGGAATTCTTTCGCAGAAAGTTTCAGCAAATGATGCAGACTATAGCGGTGGAGTCACCTTATTTTGGTTTGATTTAATCACTGGATCAATTACTTTTCTAAACATTTTCCTCGGTCTCATTCAATTGTTTGATTATATTTTGATGATACCAATTATTTTACTTTCAATTGCGGTTCTTGTCTATGGCATGGTTCTCTCTTTGGAGCAACGGCGTCGTGAAATTTCTATTCATAGAACAATTGGTGGCTCTGCCCAATCAATGCAAAAAATGGTTTTACGCGAAGTATTAGTGATGAGTTTTATTGCTTGGTTTGCTGGCTATCTTCTTGCTCTCGCTACCGTCCCAATTGTATTGGATGCAGTTGGTTTTATGCAATTTAGATCAGGTGATTTTGAAGTTAATGTTAACCTCGGTTTTGGCTCAATATTTTTCACTGCAATATCAACTATTGGCCTTGCATGGCTCTTTGGCCGTTCTCGTACAAAGGACTTTTTGGCTATGGAAATTGATGAAGGAGTAAGAAAAACTACTGCCGCAAGCAAATCAAAAACATGGCTACATATTTTGTTATTCGTTTTAGGAATCATTGCTCTTATCGAAAGCATTTTGGAAGATACTTCTGGTGCAGAAGATATGTTTGACAATTTCTTTATTGACGGTTTATTCGGATTATTCGGGCCGTTCTTTTTATGGATTGGCGGTGCCCTATTGTTAGCAAAAATCGCCACCCATGGTCCACGAATGTTTGCCGCCCTTTTTGGCTGGTCCCCTCTTCTCAAGGACATCCGTCGCGGTTTGCGTAGTACTGGCTCATCGGAATCAATTGGCCGCCTTGCAGTAATTATGCTCTTAACCCTCTCCATTGTGACTTTAGCGGCAGTTCAAGGTGCCACAGGAACCCTTGTTGACAAACGAACAGCCGATGCACAGACTGGTTCAAGTCTTTCAATTGAATTTACCGAAGCGATGAACTTCTCTGAAGTTGAGACTATTATTTATCAAGCAATGGCAGATGAAGGAATGGATTATGACAAATATTCAATTGGAATGACTTCAATTTCAACAACTATTGTTATTCCCGATGGTGAATCCTCAACAATAAATGTGTGGGTGTTGATGGAAGGACAAGAGGAAGTTCTCCTTTGGACTGCTCAGGCCCTTCCCGGTGAAGATTTGCAACTTGTGTATGATGGCTACCAAAATGGAGGATATACTGCAGGTCAATCTGTTGCTTTCAATTTACAACTACCTGGAACTTCTGGTGGCCGAGCAAGCGATACCGACTTCCAGCCTCTTGATACAAGTGAAAATGTGGTAAAAACTATTTTTGAGGGAACATTATATGATGTTTCATTCGGCGATACTACTTCTGAAGGAGATAATGGAACTGGCGGCGAAGATAATGGTTCCTCTGGATCTGAGAATGGAGGGCTTGGGCTTCAAGAATTGATGATTGCCCAAGAAAATTATCCCTTTGGCGATGACTTATCGGGTAGGGATTTATCTGGCGCTGACCTTTCAGGTCTCAACTTTTCCTTTGCAAATCTTACAAACACCAATTTTGACGGTGCAAACTTAGCAGGGACCAACTTTTTCGGTGCATTATTCTTCAATACATCGCTGATGAATGCTAACTTAAGTGGAGCAAATCTTGTAGAATCAATAATGCTTCAAGATTTGGGAGGTCCAATTAATCTGCTTCAAGGAACAAATCTAGATAATACAAACATGACTTCTATGTTTGGCTTTGTCAATTTATCATTGAGCAGCCAAACCAATGCAACATGCCCATCAGGAATCTCATACAATGGCACACCATGTCAAGCATCCCTCAATCCAACTCCGGCATTACTCTTAGCATTGAGTAGTGGGGGTGAAGGAGAAAGTGGCTTTACAATAAGCGAAACAATAACTTCGGTAGAATTAGACTACATGGGCCAACACGAATGGGTTCCAGGTCTCGATTCATCTTCTGCCGAAAATGCAATAGTAATTGGTGAATCTTCTTATCGAATTTTGCAAAATATGTCGGCTGATGAAGATATTATTGCCCCACAATGGTTTGTCAAGGTCTCCGATAAGGATGGCAATAACCTTGCAGATTCGGATGCAGATTCACTAAAAAATCTGCGAATTAGGCTTGAATCAGCAAGTGGAGTTAGTGAAGCAAGTGACCTCACCTCCTCAAGAGAAAGTGTTGAACGAAATGGCGGTCTTATTTTTGGAACACCGGGCCTCCTCAGTTTACAGTTTGTAGTAGCCGCAGTAGCCGCAGTCGCCAGTGCTTTCGTATTCCTCTCACTTGTCCTAACACAGCGTAAGAAGGAATTGGCAATTTTGCAGGCAATAGGTGCTAGCCCCAACCAAGTAATGCGTTTGGTCCTGTTTGAAATTCTTTCCATAGTCGTGACAAGTATGTTGTTGGGATTAATTCTTGGAGCGGGGATTGCCCAATCCTTCAATGGGTTTTTCTCAATATTTGGCTTCATTTTCCAAATATTTGGTGGCTCAAGTACTGTGATAGAGAGGGAATTAGTTTGGCCATTTGTTGATTTATTGTTGGTCAGTTTAAGTGTATTATTTGCAGTAATAGTCGCTTTAGTCGCAACAACATTGAGTGCTTTGCGTTCTGATTTAGCCTCAGTATTGAAGGGGGAGTAAATTATGAGTGATATAATTCTTGAAGCAAACAATCTCTATCACGTATATGATTCAAATCAACTTGATGGCAATGTAGTCGCTCTGCGTGGATTAACCGTGGAAATTGCGGCTGGTGAAGCAGTAGCAGTTGTTGGGCCATCAGGCTCAGGCAAATCCACCCTTCTCAAAGCTCTTGGCGGACTGATGAAACCAAGTGCTGGTTCGGTGTTTTTGAATGGGCAAAACATGACACGCTTAACCGGTGCAGAACTCGTTAGCCTTCGCCAACGCACAGTATCCTTTATCTTCCAAGAGGGTAATTTATTGCCTGATTTGACTGCCATTGAAAATGTCGCTCAACCGCTCAAGCATGCAGGGGTTCGCGATAAAGTTGCTCGGAAGAAAGCATTGGAAATGTTAGAACGCCTTGGTATTCAGGGGCAAGCAAAATCCTACCCCTCAACTCTATCTGGCGGGGAAGCACAACGGGTTGCAATTGGTCGGGCATTAATTACCAATCCGAGAATTATTTTGGCTGATGAGCCTACTGGCGCCTTAGATCCAATTACCGGCAGGCGTATTATTGATTTATTCCGTAAATTACATGATGAAGATGGAGTTGCTTTCCTAATAGTTACTCATTCAAGGGAAGTTTCTTCTTTTGCTGATAGAGCACTTGAATTAAGAGATGGTCGTTTTGTCGCTCAGCATAAACATGGAGTTACGGATGCCGAATTGCAGGAAGATCGTGAATTAATAATGGATGAGACAGGAACTTTATCCATGCCACCCGACATATTAACTCAATTGGGTGGAATGGGAAGATTTTTGGTTAAAGATTTGACAAAGGACCATTTGACTATGGAGCGTGTTGATGATGAAAAATTGGAAATAGTTGCGCATGGAAAAATGCAACTTACTGCAAAGTGCCCTGCTTGTAAATATGACTATGGTGATACCGAAGATGATCAGTGCCCTGAGTGTGGGTCATCGCGCCCCAGTCAAATACAGGGTGCTAAATGAAGGCCACTTGTTGTGGCTCTTCCAGTTCCTCGGCTAGTTGTATTCGGCGTAGGAAAAAATTTCTCGTCAATAACGCTTGGAAGTGAGAATTGCTTCAACAACTGAAGGGTCTGCAAGGGTCGAAATATCACCTAAATTACTCGGGTCTCCTTCAGCAACTTTGCGTAAAATTCTTCTCATTACCTTTCCTGAACGGGTTTTTGGTAATCCTGGAATTACACAAAAGTAGTCAACTTTTGCATGTGCGCCAATACTCTTTCGGCACATGAGATTTAAGCGCTTAGCCAAATCTTCACTATAGGTTTCACTTGGGTTTTTCATTATTAGGTAGGCCTGCACTCCCTGACCTTTGATTTCGTGTGGAAAACCAACCACTGCGGCTTCGGCTATTGCCTCATCCTCAATGATTATCGCTTCAAATTCTGCAGTTCCCATTCGGTGTCCACTGACATTGATTACATCATCAACTCGACCGGTAATCCAATGGTATCCCATTTCATCTCGCCTGCATCCATCGCCGGTAAAATACAAACCAGGTATGGTGGAAAAATATGTGTTGACAAAGCGTTCATGATCACCCCAAATGGTTCTTGTGATGCCCGGCCAAGGGTGTTCAATGCACAGAAGTCCTTCGGCTGGGCCAATCAAACGTTGTCCTTCGGCATTGTATAATGCCGTAGAAATACCGGGCATTGGCAAAGTTGCAGAGCCTCCGATGACCGGAGTAGCAGGGGCGATTGGACTGATACTTATTCCGCCAGTTTCAGTCTGCCACCAAGTATCAACAATTGTGCATCGCCCTCCACCTACAACATCGTAATACCAATCCCAAGCCTCGGGATTGATGGGTTCACCCACAGTACCCAAAACTCGTAAAGAACTCAAATCGTATTTCTCAACAAAATTATCACCTTTTGCTGCGAGGGCACGAATTGCAGTTGGTGCGGTGTAAAAAATATTGATTTTATGCCTCTCTACCATATCCCAGTACCTCCCTGCATCGGGGTATAGAGGAGTTGATTCAAACATGAAAGTGGTTGCACCATTAGCAAGTGGGCCATAAACAATGTATGAATGCCCAGTTATCCACCCTACGTCGGCAACGCAGGCGTAAACATCATCTTCGCGTAAGTCGAAAACTGTTTTGTGAGTAAATGCCGTATAGGTAATGTAACCTCCATGCACATGCACTTCTCCCTTGGGTTTTCCAGTTGACCCAGAGGTGTAGAGAATGAATAGTGGGTGTTCTGCTGGGACGATTACCGCTTCGTGGGAATCATCCATATTCTGACATATGTCGTGCCACCAAATATCGCGACCCTCTGTCATAGAAATTTCGCCACCTGTTCTTTTTAACACAACTACTGTTTCGATGCCTGAAACACTTTGCACCGCTTCGTCAACGGTGTTTTTCAGAGGGATTTTGCGACTTCCGCGTAACCCTTCATCCATCGTAATTACTACCTTTGCCCGAGAATCTTCAATTCTGTTGGCGATAGATTCGGCTGAAAACCCACCAAAAACCACAGAATGAATTGCGCCAATTCTGGCACATGCGAGCATCGCTACTGCTGCCTCGGGTACCATTCCCATGTAGATGATAACTCGGTCGCCGAGGCCAACGCCAATACTCGAGAGAGCATTGGAAAACCTACAAACATCTGAATGAAGTTGGCGGTATGAAATTGCTCTTACGTCATCTGGTTCATCACCCTCCCATAGAATTGCAGTTTTTTCGGGATGGGTTAGAAGGTGACGATCAAGGCATGAAATTGTGGCATTTAGTTTGCCATCGGCAAACCATGAAACTTGGTTATCAGCAATGCTATGGAAGGCACCTACAAGACCTTCGGTTGGAGGGGTTTGCCAATCAATTAATTCATTGGTAATACCAAGCCAAAAAGTATCAGGGTCAGACATTGAGGAAAGATGAACTCGGCGCCAATCATCCATATTTTGAATGATATTTGTTGAACCTTGCTTGACTCGGTCGGGTACGATGTGCATCTCGCTCATACATCCATGTGGTTTGTAATAGCACATCAAGTAGTCGGCGTGGAAACCTCAAGGTTTTGATTAATTCTTGTTATCATTTCCATAATGCGTATTTTCGCATTAATTATTATTGTTCCTCTGCATGATGAATACAATCTTTAAGCAATCTTTCAAGTGCATCCGCCTGAACATTTAAGGTGAATTTCCCTTCAACATGTGGCCGGCCAGTATCTGCCCATTCTTTGCGAATTTCTAGATTCTGTGCCATTTGATATGCCTGATGCCAATCTTTTGTCATGGCATCATATGTCTCGGCGCGTAGAGGTGCGCGCCCAATCAACAATCCACTTTTTGCATCCTTCATAGTCCAATGAAAACCACCCTCGTCGACGAATAGGGCGGGGATTCCTATTGCCATTGCTTCAATTGGAGTTAGGCCAAAAGGCTCGCCATGAGCATGACTTACCATGGCGACTGCCCCCCTTACCAGTTTTCGTAAGGCGGCTTGAGATAATCGTGGCATTGTCCAAATTGGAACTCCAATTCTCTTTGCTTCAGCAATAATTTTCTGTTTATCCTCTGCACTTCCACCACCTACTTGCGCCAAACCTAGTCCGGTTCCAGTGAGGGAATGGAGGGTTTCCCAAGTTCCTTTCACCCAACCAATTCTACCCACTGTCACCACATAAGGGCTGTCTGGTTTGGGGGATAGTTGAGCATTGATTTCTTCTTCATCGGGCACAAGTGGCCAGTCTGAAATATCCACTACATGCATTAGCACACTTGCCCCTTTACACCTTCCTTGGTTATCTCTTTGTGCTGGTTCTCCATTTGCGAGGTTTGGATTGACATCAATGTTGTAGAATTTGCCGAGATTTGCTTGAATATGATGCGAATTTCCCGAAATTGCACTGCCTGGGCGGGCTAATAAGTCGCGCACCAATTTACGGTCTATGCGGCGTTGCTTTGAAAAAATCAAATTGGTTAACCACATTGGACGCTTTGGTTTCCCATCAACTTCCTTGTGCAATACATCCTCGTATAACCATCTTGGGGGTTCAAGGCAGTGGTAATGAATTGGTTTGTTTTTTGGAATTAGAGGGAGTATCTCAAGACTGCCTCTGCAAACAGAAATATGAATTGCATCTGCATTATTAATCGCTGTAATTAAGGAATTATTTTGTGCCGCCAATTTCTTCCAAGCCTTGGTTGCAAATTTGCTGGCTTTACCACGAATTTCAGAAATGCTATCTGTTGGCAGTTCAGTGGGTTTTTGCGGACAAATCCAATTGACTTCTAATTCTTGTGCAAGTTCCATTGCACCTTCTGTTAGCCCAAGGGTTGCCACGCTAACTTGCCAACGTTCACCCCATGCGCGAAGAACTGTCAATAATTCACGTTCGGCTCCGCCGAGGCTTGCAAATGAGCCACGAATTACCAATACATTGAGGGTTTTTTCTCCCGAATTGGCATTTGAAACATCTGCTGATACCACTTTATTCCCTCCCCTGCTTGTGTTGTGTGAAAGGTTATCCACCTAAGAATGCGGCGCGTAGTATACTTCAACTAGGTGAATTTATCAGTATTTTATAGCCATTGGGTTTGAAGAAGGACTGCTCTCTCGGCGTAATCATGGCAGAAGGAAAGGTTGCCCTTATCACCGGTGTGACCGGACAAGATGGTTCGTATTTATCCGAGTTATTATTGGATAAAGGTTACACAGTCTATGGCTTAGTTCGCAGAACTAGTCAGCCAACTCTTGGACGCAGTTTGATTAACCATTTATTGGAAAACCCCAATTATCACTTAATCAATGGTGATTTAACTGACCAATCCAGTATTGATAATGCGGTTTCTGAGACTCAACCCGATGAGTTTTACAATTTGGCGGCTCAGTCATTTGTTCCTGAATCCTGGCGCTCGCCAATGATGACTTCAGATGTCACAGGAATGGGCGCGTTGCGTTGTCTTGAAGCGATAAAGCGAGTGAAGCCAGATTGCCGTTATTATCAGGCAGGTACTTCTGAACAATTTGGTGAAGTAAGAGAAATACCGCAAACCGAAGCGACTCCATTCCATCCACGTTCACCCTATGGTTGTGCCAAAGTTTTTGCCTTTGAAATCACTAGGAATTACCGGGAATCTTATGGCCTTTTTGCTTGTACTGGAATTTTGTTCAATCATGAAAGCCCAAGGCGCGGCCTTGAATTCGTGACTCGTAAAGTTACAATGACTGCTGCTCGAATAGCGCATGAAGTCGATGAATGCTTGTGGATAGGTAATGTTGATGCAAAGCGCGATTGGGGATATGCAGCCGATTATGTAGAGATGCAATGGCGGATGCTTCAACAAGAAACCCCTGATGATTATGTGATTGCCACCGGAAGAACTCACACTGTTAGAGATATGATTACTCTTGCTTTCAAACACACAGGGAAAGAAATTGTTTGGTCGGGGGAAGGCGTAGATACTATCGCTACTGATCAAGATGGTAAGATTCGAGTAAGAACTAACCCGAAGTTCTTCCGCCCTGCTGAAGTTGAGTTGTTAATTGGTTCACCGGAGAAGGCAAAAGAGGAATTAGGGTGGGTCCCAAGTACCACTTTTGAGGGATTAGTTGAGATGATGGTCAAGAGTGATATGGCGATTGTTTCTGAAGCGGTAAACAATGGGTATGCCCCTCCAAAACCTCCTGAGTGATGCGGTCACCTGCCTTTGGTTGGCTTAGTGGAGCGATTTGAAAGGCTGGTTTGATTAAGTCAATATGGCTGGGTCATTCATGCCCCGCAAAGTCCTCATTGCAAGAGGCGGCGCAGTCGGTCCTGCATCTGGATTAGGAAGGGCTCATCATGACCTTATCTCCTCTTTGCAAAGTAACTCAGTAAAAGGATTTGAAATAGTCGGTATTCACGAACATCCGCTTGGTGGCAATCCCTTCAAAAGGCTATATCGCCGGTGGCGTGGCCATCCCAAATCATTGGGAAAAAAGGTAAAACAAACCCTTCCTGATTTATTGCATATTTCCGACCAAGAGCATGCAATCCTAATCCCCAAGAATTGCCCAGTTCCTGTTAGCATTACAGTTCATGATTTATTTCATTTAGACCCGCAAAAGATTTCCACTCCCGATGGTGATGTATGGATTGGAGAGAGAAATACTGGAATCATTAGAAAACGAGATTTAGTAAAAATGAAGGCCGGATTATCCCGTGCTGATTTATTCATTTGTGATAGTAAAACAACTGAATCCCATGCAAAGAAATTATTTCCAGACAAAAAAACCGTCGTCTTGCCCCTTGGTCTTGACTGTCAGAAGCGAAATCCATTGTCAAATCCTTTGCCTTACCCCAGTCAATTCTCTAATGAAAAGATGAATTTGTTAATAATTGGTTCGGAAGACCCACGAAAACGCTTACATTTTGCAATTGAAGTCATTGGTAATCTTCCAATAGAAGTAAGATCTAATATTGTAGTTCATAAAATTGGTGCAGAATCTTCTCTTGCTGCTAAAGCAAATCTTGAATCCATAGCCCAATCATCCGATGTAAAAGTACAATGGTGGGGGAGAACTGGTGAAGAAGAATTAATCGCAGCAGAACAGCATGCTGATGCTCTATTATTCCCGAGTATTGCCGAAGGTTTTGGCTACCCGCCCCTTGAGGCAATGGCTGCAGGGTGTCCAGTATTAATGGCCGATATGGGTTCACACAACGAGTTAGCCATTCCAGGCACTCCCCTTCCACCCTATTCCACGGAACCTTGGGTCGAGGAGTTGCTTACCCTCCATGACAGTTGGTTGGGAAATCAGAACTCAAGAAGTGAGAATAGTGATTATCTTCGCCCTGTTGATGAGGCGGGCCTAGCGAGGGCAGCAAAATATGATAAAGAAATATTTGCTGAAAAACTAGAAAGTACTTGGACAACCTTTTTGTCTTGACACACATAGGACCGAAGGATTGCATGGATTCTTCTCTACCCGCCAAGTTGTCTCCTCAAGAGATTCTACGTATTCGTAATTCCCAGCAAAAGAAAATTGAGGAAAGAATAACAAATATTTCATTTGCTGATGTAGAAGATATTTGTATTGACTATGTTAGAAAAATTGAACCCCCTGTGAGAAAGGTATTATTGGAAATAAAAAAGGGCGGTTCTTCACCTAAATGGGCAAAACAAATGTTAGAAATAGGAGTCAAACGGACTCTAGTTCTTGGAATTTTCGGCATCTTATCTACAATGCAAGAGCCCAAAGATGACTTGGATAGATATGAATGCGTAGCCAATAAAGCAGTCGGTTATATCGCTACAAGAGCACAGAAAATATATGGTTTTCAAATGGGTACTGTTAAAGAGCGCAAGAAAAATAAATTATTTGCTTGGAATTTAATTCATGCTTTAGTAATGAGCAATTTTATTACAATAAAATGTATGGGTTCAGGGAAAAAAAAGCTTAATTTTTTGGCATTAACTTCTGATGGAAAAGACCTATTATACAGGGGCCATAAAGTATTGAGAGACCCAATAATGTCGCCAATGCTAGTCCATCCAATAGACCACCATATGGGTGTGCATGGCATGGGTGGGAGGGTGACAAGTAGCCTGAGGAGAACAATAAAACAGAAATGGAAAATTGTGCAAAGCGCTGCTCTATGTGAGGCATTAAACCATCTACAATCTACAAAATGGATGATAAATGAGCATGTTTGGAATGTAGTTACTCATGCAAATGTTTTCGGAAATGACATAAAAAAGTGGGAAAATTTTGTTAAAGGGCATGAAGCGCAGACGCAAATTATTACAGCTCTTGATTTGGCGACATCCTTGATTGACCGAATTGAAGACTTTCCTGGAGATGATAGCCATTTTTATCATTCATGGGAGGCTGGTCCCCGTGGCCGATTATATTCTAGTTGTCCGTATTTAAGCCCACAAGGAGGTGACTTGAACCGAGGTTTAATCCGTTTTGCCGAACCTAAGCCGATCACAGAAAAGGGCTTTAAATGGTTGAAAGTATATATTGCTGGATTATTCAAAGGTGTAGATTTGCGTAGAGGCAAAAAAATTCCCGATGGTTTCACTTGGAATAAAATAAAGCAAATAAATCCGTCAATCCCTGAAATGATAGAATGGTTTGATGAAAATGAAATGATCCTTTTGGCTATAGGGGAGCGTCCAATGGAATTCATTAACATTTGGTGGAATGATAGAGATAAAAATGATTTACGCAAGCGAGTTCCATTTGGTAAGAAAAAATCTTACTTTCAACGCGTTGCTGCAACACATGATTACTGGCAGGCGCTAAAGACCGGCAAATCTTCAATTGCCGTAATACTCGATGGCACGTGTAATGGGCAACAACATGTAGCCGCAATAATGCGCGAACGCAAGCATGCTAAACTTGTTGACTTACTTCCTGGATACAATGAAGTTGATTTTTATGAGCGGGTTGCTGTAGAGGTATCGGCGCTAATCGCCCTTCCTACCAATGAGGTGCCAATAAAAGAATTGACCAGCGGAGAACACAATTTTTTGAATCTAAATTCAGAGGATTTTACCACTCGAAGTTTTGCTAAAAAGCCGGTAATGGTTCTTGGCTATGGTGCCGGAGATTGGGCAGTTTATGAAGAGATATTTGATGAAGCGGGCAGAAATAGTATCGAGAATCGAAAGCAATTAAATAAAAACAAAATATGGAAAATAAGAATCGAAATAAAAGCTCAAGAAGGCAAAGGAAAAATAGATGAAGAATGGTTAAAAGATGCAAGGCAGGAAGTAGCAGAGATTCAAGCCATCAACGATAGTTTTCCCGCCATTTGGAGAAAGTATGATAAAGCCAAAAAAAGTGTAGCCTTGCCAGGTCCCGAATCAATTCTCAATGGGAGTGAACTGTTGGAAGGGAAAAAAATATTTGATGTAGTATTTAATATTGCTAAATTATATTTTGAGGCATTCAACATAGTCGCCGCATCTACAATAGTCGTGAGAGAAAGTTTGGAAGAGTGTGTAAATAGGAGTGAATCTCCGATTGAGTGGAATACCCTTGCTGGTTTTACTATAAAACATCGTCATAAAATGATAGATCAGGTCGATGAGAAATACAAAGATAAAAATGGTGTTGTCAAAACAAGAAAGGCAAATCGACAGTTAACTGCTACCAATAAATGGGGAACGAAAAGTCGGAAAATACGCATTGCTCAATATTTCGATGATCAGTTTGATAAGGAAAAAATGAAACGCTCAGTTTCTCCAAATTTCATCCATTCTTTGGATGCATCTCACATGATTCTTACCATTAATGAAATGGCAAAGCAGGGAGTTCAATGTTTCCAGATGATTCACGATGCTTTTGGCACCCATGCTGAAAATTGCGACTTAATGCATGAAACTGTTAGAAAGACCTTCGTTCAACTACACGAAGATGACCCCTTTCACCGCCTGTTGGAAAAGTATGGAGTTGAAATTCCAAAAAAGGGTGACCTTGACTTGGATGAGATTCTAAAATCAGAATACATTATCCATTGAGTTTGAAAGGCAGTATTGCCTTCTCAACTACTACCGTTCAGCCTAATATAGGATATTTGCCATTTCCCTTTCTTCAAACTACGTGATTTCTTGCTTGAGTAGATGTCTAGTTGCGGTTATCGTGATGGACATGAACAGTTTCACTTTCCTTTGTTCCATCACGGTCATAATCCCAACTTTCTACAATAAGCATTACTGCTTGAGTCTCTTGTCGCTGACTATTATTCCATGTCTCATAAACTACAAGAGTCGTATTTTCATATTGCGCAATCCCTGATGTACTGACATTTCCTTTGGTATTTTTCAGGTGGAAGTAGTACTCATGGGTTACATCTCCAGCCATTGTGGAATTCCTTGTATGAACTGTAATATCCTCCACTGAATATTCAATATTTCCATCTGCATCATCATCTGAAATAGCCTTCTCAAAGCCCACATATGCCTCTCTTTCAAAGTGTCCATCGCCATTAAAATCAACTCCGTGCCAAACATTTCCTTGACCCCATTCGGTATTCCAATTTCCATCACTATTATTGTCCCAGTGGATAGTCACCACATTTACTGCGTGGACTCCATTTACATTTCCATCGCTATTGGCATCCCAGGCTTGGATTATCCAAATGGCCACTACTTCACTACCCCAGCCGTTACTATGTTGGTCGGTTTTTTGTGAGTATATTCTCACGCCGCCATAATAATCCACATTTCCGTCACTATTCCAGTCACGTACTTCAGCACCAGCAGCAGTAGCATTCTCCCAATCCCAATTGCCATCAGCGTCGGTATCGGTTGAGTCAACAGCGTGAACGAGATACCAAATGTGTTCGGCATTTCCGTCTGCATTGCTATCTTTTACGACTGATGCTGCAAACCACTTTGTGTGTTTTTCAGGGATTCCATTTGCATCATCATCTGCTTCAACTTCCCAGCCTTGAGCCATACTTACCTTATCCTCTTGTCCGTCAAAATTTCTATCCTCAATTCTTAATCCCAACCATCCTGAGGTTTTTGAATCAACTACGCCGTCTGAATTGTTGTCGAATTTTGTTTCGCCAAATTGGGCAGCACGGAAGTCATCAACATTTCCGTCCCAGTTGCGATCTTGTGCAAAAGCAATTTGTGACCACTGTATTTCATGATTCACATTGCCGTCGCCATCCATGTCTAACTTGATATTTGTATGAATAACTACGAGTGCCTTTTCTGGAGTACCATCGTCATTCAAGTCATGAATTGCAATAAGCGCATATACAATACTTTCACTTTCAAACGTACCATCTCCGGTTAAATCAATTTGGCGAATAACCGCAACAGCAACCATTGCTTTCTCAGGATTTCCATCTTCATTCAAGTCCATTGCAGCCAAACCAATCAAAAACGTGTTTGAGTCAACCACAGTTCCATTAGTCCAAGTGATTGAAATGAGGTGAAGTGCTTCAATCATTTCAGGTGTACCATTATCATTCCAGTCAGTTGCATTTAATGCTTCAATTTCATACATCAGGAAATCATCAGTGCCGTCGCCATCTCTGTCAGCAGTACAGTATTTGACTCGATAAATGAGTGCTCTTTCGGGATTAGAGTCATTATTTGAATCAAGCCACATTATAGCAGTTGCTCGGAAACAAGTAGTTTCTTCCAAGCCATCGCCATCAATATCTTCGGTAAAACTCTCATTCCACCAAATTGCATGCGTACCGTTGATTAGATTTTCATATGATTCTGCTTTAAATGCTTGCTCATCTTCCGTCTCGTTCATTTCACCTTCAACGCCAGTGAATAGGTTCGCCATTATTTCTCCTTCATCGCTGAGGTTTTCATTTGGGATTTCGGTTGCAGTTTCATTTTCATCAACGTGAGATTCCATGTCGGTAAGCGGGTCATGATTATCCTTTGCACTTCTTCCTCCACCAGAGGTATCATTTGATTCAGCTACGGTTTGTACATGATTGTCATCCTTTGTCTGCCATCCATCAATATTTCCATCGTCATGGTCGGCATTTCCATCGCCGTTCTTGTCAAAGTCACTTTCCCAGTCGTATCCATTTTCATCTTCAGCATCTTCTGCTTCATCAACTGTGCCATCACCATCAGCATCGATTTCACTTTCAACAGCATCATCTGAAGGTAAATTGTCACTAAAGTATTGGTAAGCAGCGGTATCAGTTATTTCTTCAACAACTTCAATAGTCTGTTGCCAAGAAGTAATTTGTTGGTGATGGTCTGCAACTTCAACAATGATGTCGTATACACCAGCAGTTGTATAGGTGTGTGAAGCGGTATCATCAGAAACTAATTCCTCATTATCATCTCCCCATACAACCAACTGATAGAGAATCTCGCTTTCAAGGTCTGAAGATGTTATTGTCAAATTAACTTGTTCAGATAGGACAAGGATAGTCATCCCATCAACTTGAGGTGTAAGGGAAACTGCAAGGGTAGGAGGTAGGTTATCTGTAACTACAATATCGCTGGTGGTTGTAGTAGTTTCTCCAGCATCATCAGAAACAGAAGCGGTAATTGTGAAAGTACCTTCGGTTGCCCAACTGTGGGCTCCACTTAGGTTGGTTGAGATTTGGCTTCCATCACCGAAATCAACACTGGTTGTGAGGGCATCACCATTTTCATCAGCAACTTCAACGCTCCAATTTACTGGAGATAAAGCATAGGTTGAGGTGGCAACAGTAAGAGATATTGTCGGAGCAATATTTACTTCAAGGCTGGTAAAGTTAATTTCGGCACTACTTGTTTCGTTATTAATGTCGGTTACGGTTAACTTCACACTATGCTCACCAGGTTCCAACTCACTAAGTGTTAGTGTGAGGGTGCTTTCTGCCATGTTTTCCCCATCCACATTCCACACGAGGTTATTGCCTCCCGCTCCTCCATTCACTTGGGCTGTGATTATTTTCCCATCAACTGCACCATCGGCTACATCGCTAGCAACCAATGAAACTGTGATTGGTTCAAAGACATGATCAATTGCTTGGTCACCCCCCTCTCCAGAGTCTAGGCAACCGGCAAATGATGACAAGATCATAGTTGTCATCATCAATATAGTCATTAATTTTGTATTATTCATTTCCACTTCATTCACCTTCTATTTTTTATTATGAATTATTATCCTCAGTTATTTTGTTTTGATATTTGTTCAGTAATGTACCATTGTTTCTCCTTCAAGAGGTATCATTTAGTCATTGGAATATTGTGTGATTTCATCATCATTACGGATTCTTTGCAGAGCATTATTGCCGGAAAGAGTAAGAAAATAGTCTTTTTCGCCCCTTTACGCCCTCAATACCCATCCTTGTCGTTCATATGCTCAAGGGTGGCGACTAATCAACTGTTTGGTGACGCATTTACGTATTACAATGCCCATTTGTCCTAACCGACCCTACTCTACCCATTCCCCCTCTATTGATTCAATATTAATTGGAAGGTTATTGCAGAAATAATGCATTATTATTGTAGGGTTAATAAGGGGTAAGCAAATTACATTCTTGTTCGTGAGAGAAAGCGGGGGTTTCTCGTCATATTGAAAAATTGCGTATTTGACATATTGACTTTTTCCCTGTATAGGGGCTGAGTGATATATTGCACAAATGTTTATATATGTATTGATATGATTATTCGACCCCAAAAAAAACAAAAAAGGAGACAGAAATATGCCAGAAATAAATAAAATAAAAACTAGAAATAACCGAAAAAATAACCAAAGCAACAGCAATAATAGTGACGAAAGCGAAACTCAGAAAATGCTTTGCACCGAGTGCGGCAGTAATGAGCGTAATTATGACACTAAGACATGTGAAGTTGAATGTGCGTCTTGTGGATTAATATTGGAAAACCATGCTCACCTTAATTCCGACGCAACAACCATTGCAATCCAAAATGATAAGTCCGGAGGCGCCGGCTATGGTCCTGCTACTGAGGGAAATCTCGCAATACACATGGGTGATTTTTGCACTTCACATGATGGTAAAGGTGTCCGACTCACTGGAGCACAGAAAAAGACAGCAAGGAACCTAAGGAGGCACCAAGGCTGGGCAGCAAGTAAAGCATTGGGGAGCAGTTCACGTCGCGATGCAGAAAAACTCATTTCAAAGTTCTTTGATGGCGGCAGTAAGGAACTTTGTGCAAGTGCAAAATCTATTCTACGAACTATTTGGCCAGAAAAGCAAGCCGATATGAACAATACAATACCGCCTGTATGGCAACCTGCACACCCATATGGTGTCCCAGCCGCTGCCGCTGCCGCAATAAAAATAACTTTCGAAGAACGCCACACTGGTTGCCGCCCAAGCCGCCTTTTCTCTCTATTTCCAAAGTCTTGTAAGAATCCTCAGAAGAAGATATTTGCTTCATTGAAAATTGCACGGAAAAGAAGCAAGCGTGGTTCAAAGGCACGTCTTTCAGAAACAGATGCTATTTATTCATTGGTTGGCCGTGCAAGTGAAACAAATTCAGATATCCGTAGCATTTCTCGTGAAATAGAAGTATGTGCTAAAGAGATAATGCGAACCGGAGCCTTGCCCAGTGACCCACGTAGTTGGTTGGCTAATCTTACCTGGCAAATTGGCAAGAAAAAAGGTCTGAAGATAAAGCAGGAGGATTGTAAAATCTGTTTTGACAGTTCTCAGAATATGTCAGTATACACCGCAGATATTTCTGCATACTTAGAGGGCGGAGTGGAAGCTCTAAGATATTCCCGTAGCGGAGGAATAAACTGATGCCCGAAGTCTCAATTTTACCGTCCATTGATCATTTATTTGAAGCATCTAATACTTGTTATTGTTGTGGTTTTGAATTAGCGGTTGATGAGCAAAAAACTAGTGAATTGTTTTGTATTATTTGTAGGCCATGGGCGGCAAATTTTATTGTTTCAAGCATAAGACAATATGAGCCTTGGCAGGCTCATTTACTCTTAGAGAATCAGCAAATCTTTGAAGACCTCACTGATATGCCTGCTCTCGCCTCGTGCCCCATTAATGATGCAGACTGGGCGCAAATTATTCTTGCCTTAGGGGGAGAAATAACTGGCTTTGATGTGGAATTAGAAATGCCATCTCAAGATGAGTATATGCGTTTCTTAATAAACCAAATAAGAAAAAGTCAAAGTGACCCAAATGAAAATTGGTGTAATCGCAGAGTAAGTATTCGCCATTCAAGCATTGAGCCATTCCGTCCACTTTGCACAAAAATACTCTTGCCACCTGGCCCGATTAATATCGCCTATAATGGGTTATATATTGGTGAACAACATATAGTGGGAGGACCAATTCTACCCCTTCTTGATGTTCTCACATTGAAGCCTGCACTGAGGCAGAAGGCTGAATTGGGCACTACTCTTTCAAAACTAATGAATGGAGATCTTCATCTGGCTTGGGAAGACTTTGACAACAATATCGGTGACGAGGAATTACGAGAATGTTACAAGAGAAAGATGTATCGTGGGCTCTCTTTGAGAAATGATTGGCAAGTTCTCCCTCCTTTTTCAGTTAGTGACGAGAAAGGTTACAAGTTATTGGTTCATTCCCCCGAAAGGAATAATAATAAATCGGTCTTTATTCAACTTCCAAAAGATATTCGTTTGCTTTCGGCCTTCCTTGATATTTGGAAATGCCAATATAGCACACATTCATCCTTATTGCTAAGGGCTGCACTTCATACTTGGGCAAATCCTGAGTGGGCAATGGAGCCTTTTGAAGGAATTGCTGATGCTCCATTCATGCGAAGTTTCCAATTACTCCATTCAGTAGTAATTTCAAACGATAATATGATTGCAAAACCTGATGGAATATTGGTGGAAGGTACTAGTAAGCAAAAATGGTTTATTTCTCCAGCACTATACAATGGTGCTCATGGTTCAAACTGGGCTGTTGAAAACCAAACTACTTTCGGTCAAGTATGCATTCACGATGGGAGTACTCGTGACTTTCCTTTGGGGGACCGACTCACTTCAGTAGCATTGGCCTTTGCCGATGACTTGACTCTAGCCACTCATGTTGAACCTGTGGCAATGGAATTGGTTATGGCTACCCGCGAACTTGAGCCTAGAAACAATCCTCGGCAACCCTTGCACTATCGAGGCCGAAATGAAGACAATAGGGCATATGTCATTCCGCCAAATCGTCGTCGCCACCATTTCAGAGACGACCAAAATTTATATCTATATGTCAATGAACAAATCCGTGTCTGTCGTGGCGTATGGGTTCACTATGAATTGGATTTTGAAGCAGTCAAACACCTGCTTGGTCCTGAAGAAATCAAGAATGCCGAGGCAATAAGGAAGAGGATGGATGAACAGAGAGAAATAATCAAGGAACAATTGACAGAGCGTGACCGTATTTACCGGGGTGAGATTTAATTATGAAATTATTTACACTTCATGGGTTAAGTAGGGCAAGAATAATGCAATATTGTAGCGTGAGAAATTTATGCATATCAAAGGTGGAAAAAATATGAAGACAAATACAGAAAAAAAACAAAAGGTGAAAAAAATGAATAATAATATGAACGAAAATATGAATGAAAATATGAATGAAAATATGAATGAAAAGGTTAACTCCAAACCAGTAACTGCAACAGTCGAAGTTGCCGACCATACCGGGCACTCTACACTTCAACTAACTAAGCAACAAACCGTTGACTTGGCAAATGAAAACCCAGGTCATTGGATATTTGCCGATGGTCAGCTAGTAAATGTTGATGGGCTCAATGAGGTAAACTGGGAAGTTGTTGACAAAGTACGTCTAGTCCCTGGTCTTGTCGGTGGCGCAAGTGATAGCGAGAAAGCACTTCCAACTGTGAAGGTGGAAATTGCCGACCACACCGGTCACTCTACACTCCAACTAACTCAAGCCGAAACAGTAGCCAAGGTACAAGAGAATTCAACCCACTGGGTCTTTGCAGATGGCCAACTTGTTAATGCCGATCAACTCGCTGAGATGAACTGGGCAGAAGTGCAAGGAGTCCGACTAGTCCCTGGGCTTGTTGGTGGCGATGTAGAAGTCAGCGGCAATAGGACAAAGTCACCCGCTATTCTATTAGTAGGTGCGGGGGGAATTGGTTCATCAGTAATTGAACTCTTGGTTCCTGCACTTGAGCGATGTAATACCCGTTGTCAAATAGATATCATGGACGATGACAAAGTCAAGGAAACCAACCTTGGGCATCAAAAATTCACCTCACTAGAGGTAGGCCAGTTCAAGGTTGATGCTTTGGCAAATCGATTTGAAGATGCAAAGAACATTATCATTGACCCAATAACCGAGCGCCTAACTCAAGGTAGCCAACTAGAATATTATGATTTAGTAATCGTTGCAGTTGATAGTCCAACTCCACGAAAAATAGTTCATACAGATGCTGCTGCTTGGTTGGATTTAAGGTGCCGCGGCGATGGATGGCTTCTTCTTGATAATAATACCAATCCCGAAATAGTAACCTCTCTTTCACCAACACACAAACCGACAAGTTGTCAGATTGAAGGTGCGATTGCTGCCGGAAACATTGAGTTTGGCTTTGCCGCAGTTGCTGCAGCAGGGGCTCAATGGGCATTCCAATTTATCCGCCAATATTATGGCAATAATACTTCAACACCTTCGGCTCAAATGTCCTCTCTAACTCATGGCTCACTACCCCTCCCCTCACCACCGGCCAAGGTAGAGGTGGTTGCTTGAGTATTGATGTTCAGCAAGTAGCAAAGAAAATGCTACAAGGAAAAGCAGAGGATGTAGTAGAAGAACTAATTGACTTTGCTCGCCAAGATAATTGGGATTCAATATATTTAATTTCAGCTCTCGCTGGTCGCGAAGTAAGTATTCTAATTGATGCTGAAGGAGAAATATTTGTTGATTGGGGCGGTCCAGGATTAGTTCCACTATCTCCTCCAGTTGGGGCGAAGATACCATTCCGCCTTTGGGTACATACCCATCCCTTTGGTTTTGCATATTGGTCTGCAACAGACCAAAGAAGTCTTTCACATGCACCTTTGATTCTTAATTGCGCATGGGTGATGGGTAAGAATGGAATTCTGTCATCAACTTGTATGCCAGATGCTCTTTCAGAAGAAAAACCAAGCGAAGGTGACAATAGCAGAATTGATGTTTCTGGACCACTTTCTAGGTGGACTGCTGAACAAGTTTGCTCATGGCCAAATTGGCAAAATAAACTCAAAACAGCTTCGCCTTGGCTCAATGCCCAAGACGGTGATTTAGAAGATGGCATATTAACCAATAATGGCATATTAGCCAATAATGGCCTTGAATCAGTTAGTGAATTGAAGGAGATGAAGTCATGAGTGATTGGAAAGTCCGCAAGCCGACAGATGACATAGAGAAATTTAAAGTTGATTTGGCAATTGCAAATGGCGCCGGAATTAGTATTGAGAAATTCATTGAGAAGATAATTGGTGAAAAGCCAGACAAAGCATTAGTTGAAGCAACAAAGCTCTGCCTTTCTAGGACTCAAGAAGAATCTGAGGCAATTGATATTGAAACTTGGATAAAAGAATTTATTGCTTGGCGAGAAAATTTTGCTTAGGCCATTGGAAGATGCTTAGTGGGCTTGGCGATACCGAGGTCATCGGGAAATTTCATCACCGCTTTTGGAATAGGAATAGGAATAATTTCCTTACCAACTAATGCAACCCTACTTGGTCGTGAATCATCTAAGAGTTTTCGACCAGTAAGTGGTGCTAACTCTGTCGCAAAATGCAAAATATCTTCGTGACTTGGCATATTCTCAGCCAGTAAATTTTCTTGACTATGCCCCACATGGACATAACCCTTACACTCAATCCAATCGGGGTCGGCTCGATTATCTATCGCTGCGTACTGAGCAATATGCTCTGAATTCATATTCTCTCCCTTTATCATCGTGTGCCGACAAACGGTGCGAGTTTCCAAACTAGGTAGCAAATCAACGGTTTGCTCAACCTTTTCCCATGCCGCATTATTCCATTTTGGTTTACAAAGTCGGTTGAATACATCCTTATTGGGAGCATCAACACTCAAGTATAACTGAGTTGGCAATACATCCAAGTTTTCAATTATTTTTGGCAATGTTCCATTGGTAACAAGCATAGTCGTCATTCCGTGTTTGTGGCATAAATCCATGAACTCGGACAAATTACGGTAAAGAGTAGGCTCACCATTTAGGGAAATAGCAACATGCTTTGGGTCTTGTGAAAGTGCGAATTTTTCGGCAGTAACCTTGTCATGCCCACCAAATCCGCTGAGTAACCTTCTCTGGGCTCTTACACTCTCGTAAAGAAGTTCAAGTGGATCCTGGTCAACTAATTCTAAACTGTCCATATGTGGTTCACGCCAGCAATATGAACAAGCCAAATTACATTGGTCAACTACTGGACTCATTTGTATACACCCCTCACTTCCAACACCGTAGAAACGGCCCTTGTAGCACTCGCGGTCTCGTAATAAACTCTCTTTTGTCCAATGACAAATTTTCACTCCACCGTGCTCCCCCACTAAGTGGTAGCGTTGCTTTTGCAATTTTGCTTTGAGGATTGGATCCATACCCATTTTTTCACGCCCTTCAGCGCACACACCCACTGTTAGACAAATTGCAAATAAGGATAATTTGCAAGTAGAGGCAGGTTGGGGGGAGGCTCGAACGCCCCTCCCACTTGTTTCTCATTATTCAATATACACTCCACAAATATCAAGGAAATTATTTGACAATTGGATTGGAGGTGCAAAAGATACAGGAGACAGTCTAGAGATTGTTGGGTGAAATAGCCACTATTCGGAGGAAAACAGGCAATTCGCAAAAATCTTGCAATAAAGCAATATTTTGGCTCGGGAGGAAAAAGAGATACGGCAGAAGATGTATCTCTTGACACCTACTGTAAATAATAAACCTTAGTGCTGGATAATTCTCCAATAATTGATATAAGCGGCGCTGCAAATAGTAAACTGAGGGAGCAACCTCGGAGGCGATACAGATGGATAAAGAACTAGATACCTATATTGAAGAAGTAATGAATAAGCAGCAATATAATAATGGGGTTTTCAGCAAGTTTTGGCAAGTGCCAAATCTTTTTGCTGCAATCCGCCGACGTAAGTTGAAGGTGTTATCAACCAGGTTTACTGATTGACTTGTGTTAATAGAGCGAGTCAATTCAGTTTACTATTGATGAAGCCAACAGGCATCAGCGTATTCTCCTATTTGGTTCGTTTGAATCTTGGGGAAATAATTCATACGCGCGCCCTACTCGCAAGTATATGAGCGAGGGGCGGCAAAATGCCATTCTTGCAGTTTTACTGGCATTATTAGTTGTCTCTGGCACTTATGCTGCTTATACAAATTTAGCCCAAAATTCACAACCAACTTGTGTTGAAGGGCAAGAACTTATCGCCGACCAATGCGAAGATATTGTCGATGGTGGTGGCGGAAATGGTGAACAAGGCAATAATAACTCAGGCTCACATAATTTGAGCGAAGATGATTGTACTTTAGCGCAAATTTGGAGAGATCAAGAATGTCAAACGATGCTTGCACCAAACACGTTATCGTATGGAGAAAATGAGTTTCATTTTGTTCTTGGTCAAACATCTCAATCTATGATAAGTCCTTCTTTTTCTGGCGATGCGCCAGACTCATGGGCTGTTTCTCCTTCCCTGCCAAATGGAATGAATTTGAACCCTGCAAGTGGGGAAATTACCGGTTCGCCTCTTGAGGAAAGTCCTGCATCCGAATATACAATTGTAGCAGCAAACATTGCGGGCCTCACCTCTGTGACAATAAATATTAGTGCAATTCCGCCTATCCCTTCATTTACTCTTGACAATCCTCTGTTACAATTAACCTTGGGCGAATTTTTTCTTTCAAGCCCCCCCGTAATTCTGAACGGCTCGGTTGATTCTTGGCTGGCATCCCCTCCTCTCCCGATAGGGCTTTCTTTGAATTATGATGGAGCAATTACCGGCCGCCCACAAGCGCTTGGAACGACAATTCATACCCTAATTGGTAATAATTCAGGTGGTAGTAGTTCTCAAAATTTCAGCATCACAGTAATTGATGTTGCACCCAATAATTTGCAATACCTTGGCACCCCCTTTATCTTAACTATCGATGAAGAAATTGACACAATCCCCCCTAGCATTAGTGGCGGTGCTGTAACTTCTTGGGCAGTAGAACCGGAATTACCTTCAGGATTGGAATTCAACAATAGCAATGGTTGGATTAGCGGTACACCTTCATCTCTTTATCCGCAAGCAATTCATGTAGTTTGGGCAAATAATAGTGGTGGGGATCACAGTTCAGCAATTCAATTATCGGTTGTTGATGAAGTTGTAAGGGATATTAATTACTCGGGGAATTCAATTGATGTAGCTTGGAATGTCGAGATGATTAACCGTACACCAATATTCATTGGAGGCACTCCATTAACTTGGGGCATTTCGGCAAATCTTCCTTCTGGGCTATCGTTTAATACATCTACTGGGCAAATATCTGGTATCGCAAGTGAGTTAATTCCGTGGACAAATTATACTGTTTGGGCAAATAATACCGGCGGGTCGGGTATTGCCTTCATTTCTATTCGTGTGGCTGATCTGACTCCATCAAACATTAGTTGGAATGGCACACAGTTTGCTTTTGCAAGCAATGAGAGTATATTCCTTGAAGTTACAAATAATGGTCCGTTAATTGATTCTTGGGAAGTTAGCCCAAGTCTCCCAAGTGGGCTTACATTAGACGCTCAAGGAAATATTTCAGGAGTGCCAACTGAACGAAGTGATTGGCAAATATACACAATTTGGGCAAACAACACCGGCGGTTCGATAACAATGAATCTAAGTCTAGCAATTCACGATTTAGATGCTGACTGGAACGATATTACCGCTGGAGTCGGCTCAGTTGATTACGGGTCATCATGGCCTTCACTAATCGTACCAATTGGGGAATGGGCATTCCCTATAGGAATTGATTGGGATGACCGCCCGATAATCACCGCAAATCATGTTGGGCGAGGAAAAATAGTTGGTTATGGGCATGAAGGCATGGTGGCGAGAACTTCAGGTTCAGAAGCAACTTTATCAATAAATGTGGCAAAGTGGGTATGCGGAGATGGAACAAATGTCGCTCTTGAAAGTGGTTACAATGGCTGGGAAAATGAATTACAAGCCGAGGGCTTTACCGTAACAACAAGTGTTAATCCAGATAATTTAGCCGGTCAAGATTGTTATATCGGTGATTTTTGGAATGGTTGGAGTGATTTTCAAAACCGTGCAATTGAGCAATTTTTGCTTAATGGAGGAGGTGTTGTTCTCGGCGGTCATTCTTGGTATTGGTCTTACAGTAATTCTGATGTAGCCCATAATTATCCCGGTAACAAAATTTCAAAAATCAGTGGTCTTTTTGTTTCCTCTTCCTCCGGTTCTGTGTCATTAAATTTTCAAAATGGCCTTCCCTCTCCATATTTCCGCACACGGGATGCACTATCGGGTGTTGAAGCACATCTTTCAAGTGGACCACTTCTCAATCAATCCAACTCAGGCATTGCAGCGGGAACTATTAGTCGAGCGGCTTCAAATCTACCGCTTGATTTTGATCTTTTTTGGAATCCTGTGCGTTCAATGACCAATGACACTGGTTGGATTCAAATAAGTGCAAGTAATACTTTTTCATTGGGCTCCGACCCAATTGACGACCTAATTCTAAATGTTCAAGAGCAATTAATGTTACAATTACCAGCAGATGAATTAGTTGCTCATCCCTCAGCAATTGATTTCCCGGGGGAGGTGCCAGTTAACTCTCCGAGGGTATCACGAAGTATGACTTTGCAAGGCAATTTTTCAGGCCTTCCAAGTCAGTTTGGCTATGCGGGTGCAAGGGCGCATGGGCGAATGGGAACTGGACTATATGCGGCAGCAGGTGAGGTAGTAAACGTCAGCCTTCCACAGTCAATTGTTGGGCAGAATGCCTACATTCTTGTCGGCGCTCATTCGGATTCACTATGGGGTAAATCAAGCCTTTCGCGCCATCCCAAGGTAGTTAGATGGTGGCCGATTGAAAATGTTTCTATGCAAGTTGGTAATGCTTTTGGTGGAGTGATATATTTAGCAATTCCAGCAGGCGGGGCATTTGGTCTTCTCAATTTGAGTTTTGAAAATGCAGTTGAAATGCCGCGTTATATACATGGACAAACTTCAATTTCAGATTGGCAAAATACAACGCGATTATTCCCAGCACCATATGCTGAATTAGAATCGGATTATTTTATTCTCACAGTCCCTTCCAAAGATATCCGTTCACTAGATGACCCCGATTACGCAATGGATTTTTGGAGCGAGGCCCTTCAAATGGAACATAATCTCTCGGGATATGTGCCTTGGCCGCGTGTCGAAAGAGCAGTATTTGATGTCCAAATAAGTGCGGGATGGATGCACTCTGGCTACCCATTTATGGCGCACCATGCAAGTGTGGCTGGCGTTGTCAATGGAACAAAGATGTATCAAGATGGAGACTGGGGTATGTTCCATGAACTTGGGCATAACCACCAGTGGGGCTCGGCTACATTGCCGGGCACAACTGAAACTACCTGTAATCTATATTCTGTTAAATTAATGACCGACCTCGTCGGAAAAGATCTGCGTGCCGGTCATTCGGCACTAAACACCAATTCATCAAATAGCCGTATTGAGACTTACTTCAATAATGGTGCGCAGATAAACTCATGGTCGGTGTGGACAGCACTTGAAACCTATTTGCAAATCCAAGAAGAATTTGGTTGGGAACCAATTACTGCTGCATTCCAAGAATACTATTTCAATTATTCAACTCAGCCATCTGGTGATTCAAATGAATTCAATCAATACGCAATACAAATTTCGCTAAATACGGGATACAATTTGGTGCCATTCTTAGAAGCATGGGGCTTTCCCATAACTCAAATAACAAAAGATTCAGTTGACCACTTACCAGTTTGGACAACAGACCCACTGAGAGGGTGGGTGCATGATTATGATCCTCAAATTAGATCGTTGAGCGAATCAAATGTTTCAGGTGGGAATGCCAATTTGGATTTTGAAATATATGATAATGGTACTGACGTAAATCTTACAATTTGCTGGGGCTTAGCAGATGGTGGAACGAATACTTCCACATGGTCAAATTGTCAAAGCGCAGGAGTTGCATATGTCGGATGGCAAAGTCAGAATATTAGCAATCTATTAACTGGACAAACATATTTCTGGCGAGTGATGGGTGAAAACCAAAATAGTCAAACGTGGACTGCTGCGGCTATTTTCCAATCTTAACTCTCAACATTATTGCGAGACTATTGGCAAATACTAAACAGAATCATTACCTTATTTGGAATGGGTTTTGGCGAAACCTCTATTCATGAGTATGGAGTGTTGCGATGCATGAGGACACGGGCAATTCTCCTTGTGGTTATTTTTTTGTCCTCGGCAATAATATTACCAAACAACATTATTTCTCCAGTAAATGCAGGAGAGGTAAGCACTTTTGGTAATAATGGGCACCCTCAAAGCATTTCAATTTCCTTCAATTCTTCGGGTTATGATAGTCAAACAAACTTATCTTTAGGGGCAAATTCAGTTATCACTTCTGCTTCAATGGGAGTGCGTGGCAAGGCAGATACCGCTGGTAATAGCCCAACTACTATCGGCATTGATGTTGGAAATGATGGTGATCTTGATTGGGCTTTTGGTGGTGCAGGAAACGGCTCCTTTGGCCATCAAACTGAATTCTCAAATGGCCATTCTCAAATTGGAGTGAATCTATCAAGTGGCGCAAATAATTCCTATTCTATCCGTCTACCTGCTGATGCAGTCGTTAATTCTGCCCAAGTTAATTTTTCAACCCTCAGTGAATTGACTATATCAGGGAGCGGTGTAAAGGACTCTCATATGCGCCAGCCCAACACACAATATAGTAGTGCAGCGATAATGGACTATAATTACGGAGCATCTAATCAAACTGTATGCGGCAAAACTGTATGGGCAAATTGGAACATTTATCGTAGCGTTTATTGGTTTGACTTATCACAAATCCCCTCCGTAACTATCCTTGATGCTAACATGTCTTTTTACGTGGCAAATGCAGTTAATCCAGCTGGTTCCTCGCAACCTGTTACGGCACTCCATACATATACAATATATCCATTGTTGAAAGATTGGGAAGAAGGCCAAGAATACGGTGCCTCAGTCCAACAAGGACCAGGGGTTACTTGGAATAATGCAATTGATAATGTGACTGGAAGTGATTACGCTTGGAATATTGGCGGGACTGGGGCGCTTGACCGAAGTACTACCGGAGTTTCAATCACTGACAGTCCAGCCAATTTGAAGCATACTTGGCTTTCATATGATTCTCAAGGACTGGAAAATATTGTACAAAGTTGGATTAATGGTTCCACAACAAATTTTGGAGTCGTAATGCAAGGTGATGAAAATACGAATAAGCCGGATGGCTCGGTTCTCTATTTCCCGGCAAGTAATAATGCAACATATGGGCCTAAATTGGTTGTTGTTTTTGCTGGTTCAGATGAAATTACAGCAACCTTTGACTTGGGTGCAGATGGGGTTCTTGAATGGAACCACACCGGTAATCTCAGCGGTGGCTCTTCATCTCCGGATTTGACAAATTCAATAAATTCGTATCTTCAAAATGCGACCCCTTCATTTACCGATTCGTGGGGTAATGATTTTGTTGATATTCCTTTGAATATCACCGGAAATGCTACCTTGGTTCTAAGTGATCTCGATATTATTTATGATTGGAATCCAACCGTTTCAGTTTCACCTCATGGTGATCTGGCCAATGAAATAAGTCAGCATTTTGCTAACCTTACCCCTGATGCAACTGGAAATGTCAGTATCCCAATTAACGTCACAAGTGGTAGTGCGGGAATTATTGAATTGTTTAATTTATCAATTGTTTCAGGGGACCGTCCTCCCTCCATTGGTTCAATAATATTGACAACCGATATTATGGTGCCAAATAATTCCACTTACTCAGTTGGCCTTCAGGTGACTTCGTATCAAGAACTTGCCAACCTTTCTTGGGTTTCATTAACGCCGCAATTAACCAATACTCAATACAAGCCAATACTCTATTATTCATTGAGTAATAGTAGTACATGGGTTATTGATGCAAGTGGGGCAATAGCCAATGTTTCGGGCAACTGGTCGCCACAAAATTCAGATACTGCTGAGATGATTTGGGATATTAGCCCAAGTTGGAATTGGGCTGAGGAAGAGGATGTGGTATGGCTGGCTCAAACTAGTACTGTTGATTCCCTAAATACAAATCGCTACTCCACCCAAATGACTTCGCACGAAAGGCGAATGGAAATCGCTTCCTTCAATGTATGGGATGAAACCTCTCCTAGTGATGGTGGGCCAGAAGTATTTGCCGGTGAATGGTTAGCCGGAGGTGACCAGTTAAGGGTAAGTGGCACAGTTAATTTCCTCAACCATAGTGAGCACCCCTTGCCTAGTGATGTGCTTGTGGAGTTGGAAAATTTTTCCGGAAATGGTTCGGTGGATGCAAATGGTGCATTTTCCATTAGTAGTTCGGTGCCAAATACAAATTACTATGACGGCATCACCGTTACTGCAATAATTGCCGGACAATTCGACTCGACTCCGTTTGGTGTCAATAGTCGTACATTCCAAATTGACGCCACTGCTGCAGGAATTCTGCATCATTCACCTATTTCTGAACGGGTAATTCCATCCGACCAACAACTGTTCAATATTTCAATAGTTGATTCTATTGGTTTGGATGAAGGCAGCCTCTTTTTGCGTTGCTGGGTTGAAGCAGTACATGATGATGGAAATGGGATTCCTGATGTCGGTGAATATTCTTCTAGACCATTAATTCGATATAATTCAAGTGATTATTTTCATGCGATTTTTGATGATGCAAATAACGCCCAAGGTCAAAATGTCTCATTATATGTAGAAGGTTTTGACTTGGCAGGAAATAAAATTGAAGGCGGTAGCCTTGGTTTTGAAAATGATTTATTTCATTATTATTCTTTAGTTATTTCTCCCACAATAATACAAGATTCATCACTTATAATGGGGGGCGGTCAATCGATTGTACCCAATTCGGAAAATTGGTTGAATTTCAGTTTGCAAGATAGTAACTGGTTGGAGGATATTGAAGAATTGACTATTGACTTCGGTCAGGAAAGTGAATTTACATGGAATGCAAGTGCTGGGCTTCTTTCAAATGACCCCGAAATCATCATTAATTATTATTCCTTTGTAGGCGATGTTGACAATCTTTCTCTTAATATTTCTTTCACAGTTTCCTCATTTTATAATCCAATCATTGAGCAAGGAGTTTTCTCCTTATTGGTCACAGATTCCTCCGGCACTTACAATATTGTCACAACTCACAATTGGTACCTTAATGCAGACATTCATATTATCGACCTCACAATATCTCATATTTCTGATAACGGTAATCGTACCCTTTCTGACGATAGTTATGTTATCCAAGGTGCAAGGCTTCAATTCAGTGGCAGGGTAATCTATAATGCAGCAAATTCTGTACCAAATGAGAACTCAATAGAGGTCTCTTTGCAAGTGCCTCTTGATTTACCCCTAATTATCAGTATTGATGAAAATGGATATTTCAGCGGCCACATGGATGCCCTAAGCAGTGGGCTTTACCAAGTTAATTTACAGGTGATAGCCGGACCGGGGGCGGTCAATCCTGCGCCGCCTCCAATGCGCCTCCTAATTGATGATACTTCTCCGCAAATAGTTGGGCATGCTCCTCTATTTGTTCCTGCCAATTCAACAGGGGTACTATTGCAGATTAATATCCAAGAAAGCGCCTCTGGTATTCCCCAAGCACCCCTACAAACAATTTGTCAAATTCATAAGGGCTTTGATGCCGTGGGAGAACAAATAACTACCCAAGCCCAATTACAATTAGAGGGCGACGTGTCTCGCTATCTGGTTAATCTTTCTTATCCGGTTATTGCAGCTGAAAATACCCTTGATTGTTGGTTGGAAATGGAGGATAATGCTGGCAATTCAATTACAGGAGAAGGCTCATCTGCAAGTTGGCCTCTGAGACTAACCTCAATAGAAAACCGTCCTGATTTGGTAATAACACAAATTGAAATATCTCCTTCTAAACTATACTTTGGCTCCGATGCATGGGTGAATGTGACTATTGCAAATATTGGCAACCATACCGGAGAACTTTTCTGGGTCTCTCTTGAAACAGGTGTGCTCCATGAAGGCATTTACTCAAAAGAAGTAATTGCCAATAAGTCAGTAATAATTTTGCCAAATGAAAACTCAGCAACCCTTTCATTTATGTGGACACCAGATTGGCAGGGTGAGTTGAATCTAAGCGTAATCGTTGATTCAGAGTCGATGATTTCTGAGCGAGTTGAAGATAATACATATACTCAAAACTTACTGATTTTGCCTGCGAAAGTGGATGATGGCTTCTTCGCATCTCAAGCCCCGATGATCATTGGCGGTGGAGCAGTTATTTTCTTAGTGGCACTTGGAATTTTCCTAATGCGAAGAGAAGATTCGAGTGAATACTACGACGAAGAAGAGTGGTTAGAAGAAAATGATAAGGATTATCTCGACGAAATAGATGAAAATGAAGGATGAACAAAGTTTTGCAGAGCAGTAGGTATTGTTGTATTGCAAATGGGTCAGCAGCCTTATGCCATTTTTCATCATAGACTTCAAGCATTTTCAGAATATTTATCGCCTTCAATGGGTAATACTTCGCTCAACTTGAAAGAGGAGTGCCCTGTGAGCAAAGCGTGGTCCAACCTCTTGCACTACCGACCTTTCCTCCGGGGAATGTGTGGGAATTTTATGTTGGCTTTTTGATTTTCTTGCCTTTTTTGTTTAGGTTTCTCTTCCTGTTTAATCAGTTTAGGAGGGTCGCAAATAAGTTACTTCCTCACGGAGGGTGGGCAATAAAACGCTTGTATGAGTTGCCTATACGGGGAATTGGTTTGCTTGCTATTAATGAGGTGTTAGCCTTTTCTTTACCGGCAATAGCAGTATTACTATTCCGGTTGACTGGCGACCCATTAGGCTGGCCAACTTGGGGCGAAACCCCTCTCGCAGCCAAAGCGTTATTAGCAGCATTAATGTTAATTTGGTTATTATTTGATATGTTGAGAATAGCCCGAATTAGACGTATGTTGAAAGCGATTGAGGTCAAAGATGTTGATAAGTTAGTGAAAATTGCTGATTCAGCCTTGGGCTTGCGAGGATTTTTGCGGCGTATCTCAGGCCGAGAAAAAAAATCCACAGAGGGTGTTGATGAAGAAGGCTCATTAGGAGGGAAAATTGCAAAAAGTTCAGCATCTATTTGGGCATTACGTGCCCTAAAAGCAAGGAAGTTAACGCCCGCTGGGCTTCTTTCCAGCGTTGCATTTAGTGCTACAATTGAGGTTGCCAAAGCGGGTGCTGGAAAGGTTTCTGATATGGTTGATGACAAAATGCAGGAGGAATTTGAAAAGATTAGTAAAGCAAACACTGCCAATTTACTAATATTATTCTTGCGTGATGTAGGGATGAGTTTGTATCCCTTGCTATCAATAGCCCTAGTTGTAATGCTCTTCCCCGTAGTCTAACTTATTGTCCTAGTTCACCCATCGTTTTGAGCCAACTGATTGGGCCCATCTTACTCGGAGGGACACGGTTTAGTATCGGCGAAGGCCGAGCAACCAATGAGTTGATGAGTTCTCGTCTTTTGGCTTGACATAGGGAAGCATATGACTCACCTCATTCTAATGCGCCACGGACAGTCAATGTGGAATGCAAAAAACTTGTTTACCGGCTGGGTAGACATTCCCCTGACAAATGTAGGAATTGAAGAAGCGATTGCAGGTGGTAAGGAGATTTCAGGACTGGCCATTGATGAGGTCCACACTTCTACTTTGGTTAGGGCACAAATGACTGCAATGCTTGCTCTTGCTCAACATTCAAGTGGATTCACTCCAGTTTTCCAGTATGGAGAGGGCGAGGGAGATAGTGTCTCCGAAAACGAAGGAAGGATGCGCGATTGGGCGCAAATTAGCGGTGAAACAAATAGTTCCGAAACCGTCCCAGTATACGTTTCTTGGAAATTAAATGAGCGTATGTACGGTGATCTACAAGGACTCAATAAGCAAGCAACCCGTGAAAAATATGGCGATGAACAGGTCCATATTTGGCGGCGTTCTTTTGATGTACCTCCTCCAAATGGTGAAAGTCTTGAAATGACGGCTGCGCGTACGATCCCCTATCTCACAGATGTGCTAATTCCGGCCTTGAATGCTGGAAAAAACCTCTTTATTGCCGCACATGGTAATAGTTTGAGAAGCATAATAATGCATCTCGATGGATTGAGTCAAGAAGAAGTACTTTCTCTAGAAGTACCCACTGGTCAGCCGATTATTTATCAATTTGAAAATGGAAATTTTTCTCGTTGACCTCGGCGATTTTCACAATTAAGCAAACTTATTTTGTAAATGGCCAACCATAGGGCATGCCTTCATCATCAACTAGTACAACATTTACTCCAACTCCACTTTTGTGAAACGCAATTAATTCTAAGCCATGTATTGAGTGTCCAGTTGGGGCAATTCCAAGCACTTGACGTTGATTTTTCTTCTTCCACCATTTCCGCCTCCAGCCTGCTGCACCGCGTGGAGGTTCTCTATCCTCTCTTTCTTGATGTTCATTTTTTCCCAAAGGCCGACGAACACCTTCGACATTATCATACCATCCAAGAGGACCTTCAGGGGTGAATTCAACTCCTAATATGAGGTCAACTCCATGGGTGCTTTGTGCTGCATCAGCATCTTGGTGACTGGGGATGGCAACTGCATTCGGATGCGTATGTAGCCAATGAGTGAACCTTCCTCCCCTTGCACCCCTTGATTCAGTGAAAATACCATCAGTCCAATCTTCTGGTAAATGATGGACGCTATATGAATCGCCGCGGTTTACAATTTCAGCTTCGCCAATTACAAAATCCTGTCCGGCAAAAAGGTCTTTTCTACTTTCCATACTCCTAAATGCCTCATTCACTTGTTGGTTAACCTTCTGTTTATTGTTGACATCAATACCGACTAATATCTCGTCGGGGAGAGATTCAAAACACCATTTGAGAATTTTGTCCAATATTTCCCCAGGCATATGTAGCACAGCAGGATATGATTGGCTATTTTGAAATGATGCCGAATTATACTCTATCATTGCATTTAGCAGCCATTTTTGCACTATCTCCCCTCCTCTCTCTATTAGGCCACGTTGGGGGCAGTATGATAAGAGGTCGCGTCCCGTTAGTCAAGCGAGGCGAGAGCAAATGGCGAAGAAGAAGCGCGGCTTTGGCAAATTTTTGGGTGCGATTACTGGAAGTCCGTACGACCAATTATTGAAGCAAATTGAGAAACAGTCAGAAGGGGCGAAAAATGATTCAGAGTTAGGGAAGAAACTCAAAAAACTTTCTCGGATTGTGCAGCAAAAGTACGAGGAAGAAGCAATTGATGAAGAAGAACACGATTTGCTAATGGAGGAAATTGAGGAAGTTGACCCCAAAGGCCGTTCATTCCCTAAACTCAGTGATGATACTGACGAATTTTACGACGGCGATATACCAGATGCACCCGAACTAAAATTGGGTAAGAAAGTTGACCTTGATGATTTAATGCGTTCAAAGAAGGATTCATTTTCAAGCAGTTTTGGTCGTGATGAATTTGATGAATTCCGAAATCGTATGACCGAGGATTTCTACGCAGCATCAGATGAAGCCATTCAAGCCGGCGACCATAACCGAGAAATTATTACTGAAACGCGAGTTTTTGGTTCGGCTGAAGATGATACTGAATCTGTCAAAAGGAAAATCGTTTCAGAAGGCGAATTTGATGATCCAAATGCCGTTGAAGAATCTCATGAGGATGAATCTGATGATGATGACTCCTACCGCGTTGATGAAGATGGAACTGAATGGTGGAAAGATGATGACGGTTACTGGTGGTTCCGCGGCCCTGAGCAAGAAGAATGGCAACCATATGATGAGTAATATTCCTCATTATTTCCCCATATCTATTCTCTAAAAAATTTTTTGAGAAAAATCCTACAACCGTGAACCTCTTGACTTACGCCCTTTAGGGCGTATTGTGTCCGATGCACTTGAAGCCGAGATAATTAGTGAGGTTTCGGCCCAAGGCCCTCCTCCAATTACTCCACTATCGAAAGAATCTGGTTCTATCTCAAGAGAGATGAATCTTGCATTAGGCGCGGTAATTGGTGTAATTTTCATCGCCCTCCTTCTTGCGACCACAAATTTTGGTAGTACTCTCTCCGATAATCTAGTAGATGATTTGGACCTTAGTGATTGGCGAAATGTGCCTCTAAAAGAGCGTTTTAGGCTATCTCTAAATCTTTCAGCCGACCGAAGTTTATTGCCAGAGGTAGGCCCATATACAATCCAACCAGTAACCGAGCATTTCGTACCTGTTGACCTACCCCTAAGTGAACAAGATGTCGGATACCCCGAGGATGCTGTAATGCACGTTGCGCTTTGGCTACCCGATGTTCCCGAAGGAGAGAAAATCCCAGTCATTGCAACTATTCATCCCTACTATGATTTTGGCACTGAAGTCGATGACTCCACTCCAAATACTGTGCCTGATGGAGGGGTTGGCCAATGGGTTTACGATCAGTTTGTTCCTTTTGGATATGCTCTTGCGCAAGTATCAACCTTTGGAAGCGGTCAGTCAACTCATTGTCAAGATGTCAAAGGCCTTGGGGAACAAATTGGGATACAGGCAGCAGTGGAGTGGCTAGGGACTCAAGAATGGTCAAATGGAAATGTTGGGCTCATGGGTAAATCCTATGCCGGAACGACAAATTGGGAGGCCGCACAAAATCCAAGTGAGCATCTCAAGACAATTGTTCCGATTAGTGGTTCTATCGGAGTTCAGCAGATGTTTTACCGTAATGGCTCTGCTGAAGCTAGGGCGATGGGGTATGACCTCGCCTATCAGGCATCAACTTCTGACCCAACTACTGACGATTTACGAATTTGTAGTGATGATATTGTAGGTCCGGCTGCGCCGGTAACTACAAGCCTTGCAGCCGAATTTGGCGGAGCAGATTGGACTGATTATTGGGAAGAACGCTACCATCTCGGAGATGTCCTTGAAAATTACAATGGTAGCGTCTACATAGTTTGGGGGATGCAGGATTGGAATGTTGACCCATATCATGCCTTCCCTGCATACCAGATGTTGAGAGATGAAGGCCTCACAGTTCGTGGAATCATGGGTCAATGGGCGCACAATTATCCAGACCAAGGACAACGGCATTCAACATTAGAAAGTGGATATGGCAAGGAAGCATGGCCTAACATGAGCCGTATGGATTGGGCGGTAGAACTATTCAACTGGTTTGAGTATTGGCTAAAGGGAATCGGTGACGAAACCGAGTCATATGTTCAAATGCAAACTCACGATGGGCGCTGGCATTTAGAAGAAACTTGGCCCTCCGAAGATATCACTTGGCAAGAACATGAAATTAGCGATTGGAGCGGTAGTTCTGGAAGGGTTTCTTCAACAAGCCAATTGTCAATAATTGGCCCTGAATTCGTTGAAGAAATTCACTTTTCAGGCTTAGTTACGCTTCATTTAGAAGTGCAAACTGGTCTATGTAATGGAGGACAAATCTTTGCAACATTATTTGATGACACACTTGGAATAAGGCTTGGTCATGCGGTGATGGATGTGCGTTACCGCGATGGTGGTTATGATGCAAAACCAACCTCTCCATTATCTGATTATGTCATGTTAATGGAGTTCAATCCGATGGATGTAGTATTGCCTGCTGGGCATGCTTTACGAATTGAATTGACTGAAACTGGTGAAGACTACTTGCCCAGTACCTGTGCATTAATCGGCTTAAATGTTGATGGGGGCACATTGGGTTTACCACTCGTTGAGCGGCAGATTGGACATGAAAATTGGTTTGAAGTCGCCCACTATATTGCAGAAGGTTCGGAGGAATAATATGCGCGTCCTCGCCTTTGAGGATTCCTTTGACATTGAGGCCTTGTTATCTTCGGGTGGAGTAAACCTTGAGCACATCAATCTATTACAAAAATGGACTACTGATGATGCACTTGAAATAATTTCTGACTTTTCCCCAGACATTCTTCTTTTTGATTATTATATTCCGCCATACACTGGATTAGAGGTGCTAAAAAGTCTAAATTTAGCAATCAAAGCCGGCCGTGTGCTTCGTCCTCAATTCATTGTCGCAATGAGTAGTGAGGCTGGTGCAAACCGGCAAATGTCTCAAATTGGTGCCGACTTTGCAATTATCAAATTTGACCTCGCAACTCTTCCTTTGTGGTCAACAGAAGTCTAGGGGTACTGCCCCAATACAGATTTAGAGCCGCTCTTGGAATTGGAAATAATTGGTAGTACAATATTATGCTAATTCTGAATAGATTTCACAACTAGAAGAACGGGAAAATGCTGATAATCAATAATACAATTGGTATGGCTACTCTTTCGGCTGCCGAGCGCATACCAGAGAGCATTGAGAATTCAGTTCCACGTTGTAATTTCACAGACATACCGATGTCTGCGTTTCCGCGCATCACTAAGAGGCTACTCTGTCCAGTAGTGTCTAGTTCCCCTTCAAATTCACCCTCTTTCTTGGCCTCCGCTCTGCCGAGACAATACACAGGATCACCGAGGCTCAATGTGCGCAAAGTCCACATTATTTGCTTGTGTTCTCTATGATGCCATGTGTGATATGGTATTCCATAATCAATTTTTTTCCATGTACTTGGGTCAATAGTGATTCCTGCTGAACCATCATGAAGTATGAAAGGGATTGAACCTTTTCCACTGTCGGTTTTCCACCAATTGCCATTGTTGATAGATTCTTCTTTGGTCCATTCATATGCCACTATTCCTTGAGCAGTTCTTTCCTCACCATCAATATTCACTGACATGCTTCCTCCGGACCCTGGGCGAATCTGTCCGACTAGTTCTGCAGGACCCACGGCGGTTGAGCGGACTAGTTGAGTTGGAGTATCTAGAATATTGTGGTTGATTTTCCACGTACGCAGGGAGAGAATGACCCAAACAATATTGAACGCTAAAATCCCCCAGCGTAGGATATTTCCAACAATTTCGTGTAACCATGTCCCCTGTCTTGCAAGAAGATCATTTGACAACCAAATTGTTGTGCATACACATACCATTGCAGCAATACTGTAGAAGGTGAGTACTGCTGGGCGAGGTGTACCAGTGATAGTCGGATGTTCATCGATTACCTTTCCATCCTTATCTTCAGCATATGGGTTTTCCAAATTCCATAATTCGTACGAAGGTTTGTCAATTATCCAGTCACTCTGATCGGGCCTCATACTATCATAGTATAGCGCCCTATGCGGCGCTTTCGCAGAAGCCAGTAAGCCAGATGGAAGGACATGCCTTTGCCCATCTCTCAAATCCTTCTTTCTCGCTTTGAGGATAGCGCCTTCAAGTGAAGTGGGTGTCTCAAACATCATGAGCGCACTACCAATAATCAGGAACATTGAAGCCAGACGTTGGATGTCTTCCCTATCATGCACTTCAGGGGGCTCAAGATTATCTTCCCCAGCGGAATAGATCCAAAGATTCTCCCCATCATCAAGCACGAATAATTGAACAGTACCATGATTAATAGTCCAATCTCCGGTTGAAAGGATAGAACAACCTCGGTTTTCAGCATTAAAACGCTGTTTCCAAAAAACCATTTCTTGTGACCATCTAACATCGTATGTATCATAATTATTATCCAATTCTCCATTCGACATTGGTTGTATGGTAATATCTCCATAATCTGCGCCCCTGGTGATATCTTCCGGTATTTCAGCTGAAGTACAGTGTCCTTCGGCTATCACTCCCTCGGTTATTTGACCCTCCATCCTCAGCCATGCTCCTTTCTGGCCACTGTCGAATCCTTTGCCTAATTCTTCCAACTCATAATTCTCATCTGGACTGATTACTATTTCCGCCTCACTAATAGGGGGGACATCGGGAATGCCTGAGGCTTTAACCATCAGCCCAAATCCTACCAACAATAGGATGATTGCACCATACCAAACTATCCGACCCCAAGTTGAGTGTGGCTTTGTGAATGTGAACCACCCGTGTTGCAAATCATTTGCATCGAAATCTTCGGCCACAAAATGCTCAGGCTTTTCATTATATATTTTCTTATCTATGGTGTTGTAGATAAAAAAGATGGTAGGTTTGGAATACTATACAAGTGATGGTTTTCAAATATACATTTGAATCTACAGTACCTTCGTATGGACGCCTGTACAAAGGGTAGGCAATGAAAAGACCCACTGCTAACCCTTTGATTTCTCAATACCTTTACAATGGGTACTCGGATAAACCCTTTGCTTATGCCCGAATACGATTCAATCATACATTGAAAAGAGAACTATTCATGACTTTCTTCTTGCATCCAATTTTTTGTTATATTCGTCTTTCTCTCTTTGGTACTTTCTAACATTTTGTTCTGAATTTTCAACGTCTCTCCTTGAGCCAATCCCATTCTGAAGATGCTGAAGTCCTCTACGCACAAATTCCTTATAGTCTAAAACCAGTCCATGATAATATGATATTTTGTTTTCCAACTTAACGCAATCATAACATTTGTTGTATTCTGAACCTGCCAAAACAATGCATACGCCGCAATGCGAACAGAAAGTATCGCACCCGTTTTGTCGAATAGATTCAAAGCACTTATCGCAGACAAAATATCGTAGTTTTAGTCATCGCAATAATTTATTCCAAGGCCAGGGCTACATCATTAATGAAGCTAGAATTGTCAATCGTGGAGATTCATATTCTGTGCACCATCTACCAGAAGAGTGGACTG
>Ga0233449_1000240_pt1 | contig 75502 bp, 94 predicted proteins | sample SI_124_October20_FD_183012 | JGI IMG/M metagenome (GOLD analysis project Ga0233449, IMG submission 183012) | Seawater microbial communities from Saanich Inlet, British Columbia, Canada - SI_124_October2016_200_MG | ecosystem: Environmental > Aquatic > Marine > Inlet | place: Canada: British...
AAGAACGGCTAAAGAAACTTGAACTGGATAAATGGCCAGAGCCATGCAAATGTATTGGCTGTAGGCCGGACCTTTATGTAGGGTAACTGGTGCCGACAACACAATAGGCGTCAAACTTTGCCGCGTTCATTTGTTGCGCCATAGTAGCAGCGACGGGCTTCATGCTCTGGCATTGTGAAATCGTCAGGTCTGGCATTTCCATTCGCATACAGTACGCCACCGGCTGAATGATGCACCATGACGCGACAAGGAGCCAGACGCTCACTGATTTAGCTCATCGCACTCAACGCCGTGTTTGATGACGTCCTTGAACCAATATCCTGTCGCCGTTTCCTTCTGCCCCTGCATATGGTCAATGACCGATGTCGGGGGCCAGGGGAACGACGGACAGCTACTTATTGTTACGCTTTGACAAGACGCCACGGGCAACAAGAATAGCATCATCAAAACTTTTGACTTTGTCATTGGCCTTGTCCCTTGCTTTGATCAAGCGCCCAGCGTTGGCCGCGCTGACGCGGTTTTCACCATCTTTACGCAAACCCTCGTCCCTGAACATGCCCATAGCCAGCTCGACTACAGACATGATCAGGTTGACGAGTTTAATACCGCTAAGCATCGTCGGCGTTCTTTGCTTTACCAAAGTTGAGGCCCACAACATTGATGACGTTCAGGATCATACCGATGATCTTGTCGTCTGACTTCGTCGGCGTCAGCGCAGCGATGCCGGCACAGGCAGTAACCAATGCAGTGATTGCCGTCAGCCATTCAGGCATCGATGCGATGATAGCCATTAAATTACCCATGTTACTTGTCCTTCAGTTGACGCCATTCGGCGTGTTCAAAATGGGGTAGGTCAAGGAACGATGTCCATGTTCCACCCCAAACTATTGGCACCCCGTGTGCCGCTCCTGTGGCAGTGATCAGGCCCCCCAAATAATGAAATGCCTTCTGGCCCTCATCAGACCAATCGACAGGGTAGGGATACAGATCTACTGCCAGCCCAAATTGGTGCGGGGATTCCCCGGCTCGGGCCTTAGATTTCCCATCAGCGAATAATCGATCTTGCGTCAGGCCATCGCGGAGCCCAGCGACACAAGAAAAATCTATCGCCGATGCTTTGATCGCAGCCTTCACTACGACTTGCATATGGACACTCGCTGTTGAGAGGTGCCCGAGGCTGGCCGTGCCTAGTTCAAACATCACTTGTCCTTATGTATCCGGTCCATCATCTTGTCTACGTCGCGGCGAAGATACTTGACTTCGATTTGTGTCTCGACCGCCTCGTCTTTCTTTCGCCAGAGCGCACCGATCTGGTTCGCCAAGTTCTCCAGCCGTTCGTGGATCGCCTTGATGGCGTCGGCGTTTTTGGCTGCGGCTAATTTCATCGCATACCAGGCGGAAATGACACTGAAGACGGCTACACCTATCGGGATCAACCCTTCGAATGTGGTCAGGTCCATCTGGCACCTAGTTGTTGTTATCACTTGAGTAGTGAGAATCAAGCCTAGTTTCAATACGTGTTAGTGAAGCTAGGATACGGGCCTCCATACCTTCTACTACATTAGTTGTTGCGTATGTTTCAGCTATATATAACTTAAACTTATTAAGAGCGTCCTTATTGCCTTCAATACGTCCAGTTAGTTTCCAATACAAGAAGCCTAGTAGTACCATAACAGGCATACCAACGGCATTAGCTAATGATAGTAGATCAGTCATATTAACTCACTAGGTAAGTATGCGTCCATATCATCCGTGTTTGTCATAGCGTCTAGTGCTGGTCCCATGACATCAGGCAAGTCACGCAACGTCTGCTTCTCAACAGCACTGTTAGCCACTGTACGATTAGCACCGGGACGTTCAATCAGGTTGTCTTTGATCTCGTCGTCCATCTTGTCCAGCTTGGCATTACGCATACCACGAAGCTGATCAAGGCGTTCTGCACGAACCTTGGGCAGACGCCATGCGTGAACCTTCAACTCGTCACTGGTAACTTCAACAGCCAGTGTGTCAGCGTCTGGTACAATCTCAGGTGTTAGCTCAACACCGTCAACGTCATGTGTTGCCGGGATTGTTGCGGCCTTCACACGATCATCAAGGATGCCTGATACAGAGCCTTGGCCACCGACAAGTGTTCGTATGCCATTGGCTTCTACGATTAATTCATTCATTTTATTGCCCTTCCAATTCGCCACATATCATAACGCAAACACCATCTGCGTCACCAAAGGCAGTGCCATCATGGATAACCACTTCAATAGTTGTCCTGTCTGAGTTAGCTTCAACCCACTTGGGGGTGTCTGCGTTATCATTAGCCGACATACCAAATGTCACAGCGTAGTTGCCACCCTCTGTCGCGTTAGATTTAAAGGGTACTGCAAATGTTACTTGGTAACGTCCAGTACTGTTCTGGCTTACGCTTTTAATGTTGTAGCTGCTGTATATTTGGAAGCTGCTATCACCATTGAAGTACACCCAAGCGGCAAGCTTGCTCAGATCAACACCAGCAAATTCTTCCTGCAACACCTTCACTTCATCAAACACCGTCCTGATAACTTCAGCAGGGCGACTAATCGACAGGTCCGTGGCCCCAACTTCAATGAGCGTATCGTTCCAAGATTTAAGATGTTCAAAGGCTGTGTTGGCACCCAAGGTTGCCTGTGTTGTTGCAACAAGGCCATCCCAGATCGTCATGCTATCTGTTTGAGTAACAGCGACCTTGCCGTTAGGGTCTACGTCAACGTCCAAGACAGCATCAGTAGTTCCTGATTGCAGGAGTACCTTGGCGGCTGTTTCAAACATGCCCTTTTCAGCTTCGTAGATCGCACGAACTTGTGCTGCTGATGGGGCTGTTGTTGAAAGTCTGGCTAAGGTAAGGCTGCAAGTGTCTGCGGCGTTTGTATAATCATAACCGTCGCAACCGATGCCGAGCTTCATCGCCGCATCAGTAATTGATCCGCCGACTGTGCCTCCAGTGTTCTCCATTTCCAATACGCCATCAATATACATCTGGATAGCGGATGAGTTTCTGAGCAGAACAGCCATGTGCCAATCGCCGTCATCATACGTCTGCGTTCCGTCCAGCGATACGTTGCCAGCAGAGGTTAGCCAGCGGTAACGCATAACGCCACTTGTCAACAGGTGTATGCCAACATGATAAGACGCACCACTTAATGTGATCAGTAGCTCATCACCGGTATTACCAGACGTCTTGAACCAAATCATCTGGCTGAAGTCGCCTGTTCCGATTGCGTTGTAATCTGTATCTGTTGCACGATACAGGTAATTTGTAGTGTCGCTAAACCCACTATAAGCCAGCAACTCACCACTCGCACCGTCTGCGGAGGCCGATGTTACAGTGCCGTTCTCAGTCAGCGTGTTGGCCTTGAAGCTACGATCAGCCGTTGCAGAGTTTGCAAGCCATGCGCCCTTAATACTGCCGCAAGTATACCCACTGTTGTAAGTGCGATTGATTGTTGCAGATATAATATCTGCCGACGTTGGGGTCTTTGTTGTTGCGTTCAGACCTTGAAGAATTGTAACGCCATTTGTATGTGCGCCAACCATAGTGTTACCATTGGCAGCAACTTTACCGTCAGCACCAAAGGATATAGGTGGGTTGTTACTCGCCATTGGTCCCATTGCGCCGGACCAATCATCGGCAGTGAGCGTGGTAATTGGCGGAGAAATAAGAACAGTATCCCCGGCGTCATTGTTTGTTCCAACAATTCTGCCAAGCATGATTGCTACGCCTGTGTTTCCTGCCGTAGTAGCATAGTCCCATACGTTACCGTCGTATTTAATAACTGAGTGACTATCTGCACCTGTCCCGTAGCTGACACCAAAGCAGGGCATCTTACCACCTGTCCGTGGATCATAAATCCAATCATCATGGACACCTGCGGCAACGCCAATCACATCATTGTTGTTCAAAGCTGGCGTTGTACTGGTAGACAGTGACCGGGGCCAGCCTGTTGTGGCTTCAGCCCATGAACCAGTGTCGTACTTGTGGATGATGTGCATACCATCTTCAGAACCGACGATAATGTAACCCATGCTCTGTGCAATAGAGGTTACAGTCGCGGCACCTGTCAGGGTTACGCTTGCAGTAGCAGAGCCACCAACAACACCTGATACGTCAATCTTCCAAAGTTCAACAGTACCATCTGCACCAGCGTCTTTAACTGTGGCGATGTACGTGCCTGAACCGTCTGGCATGACGAATGGCTGTGTAGTCGCAACGTAGGTGCCATCAGTCTCTATGACGCCTGAGATGGCGGAAGGATCAGCAGCAATACCGGTCAAATTAGAGCCATCACCTGTCGGTGTCAGATACTTGGAATCTGTCTCGGTCTTGGAATAGGTATCACCAAGGACTCGAGCCTTGTCAGCTGTGATCTGAACAACTTCACCAGCTGTAAATGCAGGGCTAAATCCGGTCATGGTAAGACCGTCTGTAGCTACATAATCAGTGACGTCTTGTTCAATGCCGTTACGGGATACCGTGACAGCGCCAACTCGGTATACCAGCGTGTTGCTGGCATCATCTAGTCCAGACAGAGAGGTCCCAGAAGTAGGTCGAAATACGAACCTACTAATGCTGCTATCAATCTCTGATATCTCCGTAGCAAAAGGCATTAGGTCAGCTCCAGAATGGCCAATGTGTAATCGATCCGGCTAGTGGCGTTAGCGCCAATCTCAATGGTGTCACCAGCTTCCAATGTATATTTGGTGTCCAAGGCGAAAGAGTTGGTAATCGGGATATTCAGGGTATCATGAATCTGAATAGTAGCACCGGCACTGGTATCCACAATATTCATGCTGAATTCGACAACATCTGTTGCATGGATGTTAGACATGCTGCCGCCAATAACCAAGGCAGTAGTCAGAGCAGGGCAGGTGTAGACAGTTGTCAGGCTAGCTGCTGCGTGTCCGTCTGCGTTCTTAAAAGCTGATGGCATGATATCTGTCCTTTAACCTAATGCGATTGCCATAACGATGGCTTGTTCTGTAGCTGCTGCGGCACCGGCCGCGGTTGCTGCTGCTGTTGTAATTGCGGCTACTGCCCAAGCTGCACTGTCATAAATCATTAGCTCATCGTTACCTGTGTGGAAGTACAGATCTCCTTCTTGGAGAGCAGAAGCATCGTTACGTGTAGCAGGATCTGAGGCCTTACCACCTTGGTAAACGTCAGCGAAGTTAGTGATATCAGCTACGTTAGCTGCAGCCGTAGAGACATCTGCAACAATAGCCGCTACCCCAGTAATATCCGTACTGATAGGGCCCAGGAGTTGGATATCAGCTGTGTCGCCAGCAACAATAGTAATATTTGCACTGTCACCGGCCACCGTAGTGATATTGCCGGAAATACCAGCTGCTGTAGTAATATCAGCACTAATTGGGCCCAATGCTTGGATATCCGCGGTATCTCCTGCAACAATCCCGATATCTGCTCCATCGGCAGCAACAGTAGCAATATCAGCAGAATCGGCTGCTACGATATCAATATTGGTTTGTTCTGCAGAAGTAGGCTTCATTCCGAGCCAAGCAGCACCGCCTAAATCATACGTCATCATGGTGTTGAGTGTCGTATCGAAGTAGATGGCCCCGTCTATCAAGGCGTTTCCATCGTTATCTAAGGTAGGCTGGGCAGCTGTGGAAAATGTACCAAGGAAACGATCATCAAAAGTATCAAGAGCAGCTTCTGCAGCCGTCTGTGCTGCAAGGGCACCTGTCTCTGCCGTTTCTGCGTTGTTCTCACTGGTCAATGCCGCTGCAGCAGATGCAGCTGCACCGGCTATCGTCTCAGTCAGGGCGTCATTCAGCATAATAGTTGTGACACGCAGCTCGCAAATAGAGCCAGCTGGGAAGGCGTATCCGGAAGTGTTGTCTGCCCCGCGTTCTACCGTCAACTCGTTGACGCTAATCGAGGTTACCTTAATAATCTCAACTGTACCGGGGGTTGCCAGCGTCAAATAACAATAATCAGCACCGCCAACAGCTGGAAAATCTGAAGCGTCATCCACATCGATAGTCGTCTGACTATCTGTGATCAGTGCGCTGGTTAGCGTTGTTGCGTTATTTAGGAATAATACACCCATGATTCACCTATTCTACCGTAATCGTCCAGCTGATCGTCATCGTATCTGTCTCAGCTTTCTCCACTGTAGAGAAGACAGTACGAGCTAACATGTCGCCAACTGTTGCATGATTAAAGATACCCGCTTCTTTGATAGTGGTAGTAGCAGGGGCAGTTACATCCGGAACATCTGCAGCCAAGGTGAGCTCAAAAGTGATGGTGTTATCCAACACTACGCCACCAGCTGTATTTAGAGCTGCACGGTAAATTTCATTATCAAGCACCGTGTCAGCAATAACAGCTGCTGTGGAGCCATCACCGATAGCCATGTGTGACATTACTGCATCACCCGCTCCACCCATTCGTGAAGCAATCCAGTCGTGTCCCGCGGTAACTACCAGGTTCTTAATATCACGGACGATCTCTCCGTTAATACGAATAACTACCCGGCCAGTTAATTTAAATTTATCTTTCATTAGCCTAGTGCCACTCCATCTAAAACAGCCCCGTTAAGGGCAGTATTCGTCATAATCGTTCTGGTAAGTATATCGGTTACATCAACCGCATCCAGGACCTTGGCATTCTTACTACCATAGTCCACCAATACGGCTGCCTCTACCTTCTCGAAGGTAACGCCAGCTGTGGCTGTTCCTGCGGTAGGCATTAGAAGGCATCCCGTATTTTGAATTTCATCCGGTCAAACAACTTCATGATCCGGCCATTGGTATAGGTAAGTTCGATCTCACCTTCATACGTGCCTGCATCCACATCCAATGTGGTGAGGTTCCATGGCATATAACATACGCCATCCGTATAAGGAGCGACCTTAACGCAGACCATTGTATCGAGAATTGTTGTAGCGCCCAGTAGCCGGAATTTAACACGGACAGTAGGGTCGGTAAGGTCAATGAGAGCCCAAGTGGATGAATCATCTGGATCTAACACAAGACCAGATGCGGCCGTATTAGAATCCCGTAGAGTCAAATTGATCTCAGGTTTATCGTCACCTGCTACCAGGTTGATTGTTTCGTAATAGGCCATTCAGTCCACCAGTTTAACCGCTACGCGGGTTGTTCTCAGCATTGGAGTTTGCCGAGCAACAATAACTAAACTGGTGGATAAGTCAATCTTATACGAAACCGTTGTCGTCTAATTTAGTATTTATCTCCTGCTCGCCGGCACCCCACATACCGGAATTAACCACCTGCTTGCAGCTGGCTTCGTACCGTAAATAGTAGGTATTGTTCTCATCCTTAATGTCACCACTAATAGCGCTGTGGGCCATGTAGGCTGCGTAGTTCAGGATGCATTCCGTATAGACCTGACTAACTTTGAGGTCCAAAGCGGAGTTGGTGGCTACCTTGGGAGAGGCCGAATATTTCATGATAATCAAGGAACGAGCTTCGTCGTCTGTGCCCTTAATTAACGCCTTAAATGGTTCTGGAATCAGGATAGATACCTTGGTATCCACGGAGTCAACGAGCTGTACTCGAGGATCCTTAATCGTTACCGGGTCAAAGTCAGCAGCGTAATAAGCTTCCAGCGGAATAAGGAAATCAGTAGGTAAATCGAACTCTTCGCCGCTTACCGGGTTATCCAATTCCACTTGTTTCTCGATCAATTGGAACCGTTTATGTACAGCAAGGTTAGCTAAATTAACATAATCAACGAATTTGTCTTGATTAGCTAATTGCACGGTTGAGGGTGCTACATCCGGATTAAGGCTCATATCCCCGACGTTGCTAACGGCTAGCTTGCTGCAGCTGGTGCTAACTAGGAAATCAATGTAACCGGAAACTTTCATGGTATCATCCTGTTATACGAAGTAGGAACTTCCACCTACCTGTTTAGTTTCGTCACTCCACATGTCGGAACCAAAGGACTCATCCTCTTCTTCCTCCATCGGGCCTACTTCGCTCGGCTTCCATGCATTCAATTCGGCCAGCATAGATATCGTATCGATCTGGTCATCATGCTTACTCTTGAAGCCCTTGAAAGTAGCCAATGAGAGCTCAGAAATCAACTCCGTAAGCTGAGGACTTTCTTTTAGCTCTTCCGGCAGCCAAATTTTCTTGGCCTTAAATAGCGGTACAGCGTTCTGTTGGAACCTGCTCATCTTGTCCTTGGTAGGCCGGATACCAATGGTATTGCCAGAGCCTTGACCCTTGGACAGGGTGAAATAGTTATTACGATTGCCCATCTCATTCTGGATCCAGGCAATGAATCCGCCCTGCTGACCGGTGACCTCGATGCCCACTTCCTGCGGGTTGTAGATTTGAACTAACCTAAACAGGTTATCGATGGACTCATCCATTAGCACCCGCTTACAGAACCCGTCTACCCACAGCCAGTCACCGTTATTGTTCAGGGCCCAGACATTTATGACACTAAAGTCCGCATGCTCCTTGTCACTTGTTGCAAAATCAGTGGTGATATAGAAATTATACGCACCCTTATTCCGCATAACAGTGGAATGCTTGTAGTAAATAATATCGACATCGTCGATTAGGCGTTCTTCCGGGGACATGATTCGCAGCATTAGCTCCTGATTAAAGGCATCTGTCTTACCTGCCAGCTTAGCCTTGGTATACTGATTCTTGACATAGTCATAGTTAAATCGATCATCCCAAGCTCCGCGGAATTCTTCCCGAGTACAAGGAAAAGCTTCGCAAACAGGGTATACGTTGACATGCCAAGCTCCTGATTCGATAGCCTTATATAAGGGATCCCTAGCATTAAACGGTGTTCCGGACCAAATAGTCTTACGCTTATTTGGGTGCAGTGCGTAATCGATCGCCTTGTAAACTGTGTTCTCTACGTTCTCGATAATAGTGGGAGATTTAGCATCCTCATCGCCAATCAGATCATCAAGGATAGCCAGCTGCGGCCGGGTATTCAATTCCACTGTACCACGTACACCGGTCTTGGCACCGTGCCCAGTAACCACAAATTCCTTACCCGAGGCATTCTTAAAATGCCACCGAATGTCAGTAAATCGAGCTTTCGTGAGGTATTTGATCAGAAAAGGGCTATTTTCACAGCGCCTTTCCATCCTTAACCGCATTTTCTTAACACCGTTCTCAATACTATCTGAGACATACAGGGCGTAATCCACATCCCCAAAACCAGGGATACCCCCGTAAACAGCAATGTAGAGAAACAGGTATTCAGCAAAAATAGTGGTCTTGGCAAGTCCGCGGGAACACATGTTAGCAATGTTCTGTTTCTTGCCTACGATGTTATCCAGCATACGGTAGTGGATGACAGGAGTTAGGTTCTCCTCACCCTCCTCACCATTAACCAATTTGATAAATGATACGAACTCCAGTGCGAACTCACTGGGCACATAGTCGTAATCTTCGGAGTAATCCGTATCATTCAGCCATTCATCGACTGTTTTCTTAATCAAATCCGTCATGTACGCCCCACTTGTCACCCATGCCGCCCTCAGAGGACTCATCGATGTCCCGGCCCAGCATATGCACACAGCTCTCGTAGCGCCCTATAGCGTCTCCTGCATGCCCCTCGTCATGGGTACACTCACCCTCCATACCAGAACCATCGCCAATCCAATAGATACAGTTCTCACACACTTCGTCGAGCCGGCTACTCATCAGTAACATCCTTGTATGTAGTCTCAACAATATCCTCTGGCTGCTTAACAGCCATGATATCACTGTGAGCTACTTCCTTAGCACTGGTCTGCCCACCCATGATCATTTTCATCTGCTGCTGTGCAAGACGCCTGGTGGTGTTCTTAAGGTCATCTACGATGTCATTGCTGTAGGTGATATCAATATCGATTTTGGCAGCCTCAGGAGCCTTGAGATTGGTAATAAGGCTCTCTGCGGCCTTCTGTCGCACTGTCTCTGATCTAGCTCCTCGCATGAGCTCTACCTGAACATTGATAGCTTCCTGAAATATACCAGCATTCAGGATATGTGTGGGGACCATGGTCTGTTCCATGATCTTGGTAATCAGAGCGTTCTTACCGTAGTTATCCGCAAAACTAGCAATTTGCGAAGAAGAGGCAGATTTATTAATTAGTGCCTGATATCGATCGGGGAATACCTTGCTGTAGGCTACAGAGGCCACATCCCCCATTAGACGATAGGAAACAAACTTGATGGCGTTGATGTAGGCAGCCAGGGAATACTTCCCTGTGGATAACACTGAGCTATACGAAAGCACGTTATCTCGGAATACCCGACGCATCTCTGAATCGGACTCGGAATTAATCATCTCCACCAGGTCATCAGTAATATATTTACGGAATCGCTTATCCGGAATAGCACCTGCTATCATATCCTTGGTAAGGTGATCTGTCGTCTCCAGGTCAGCCTCAGTATCTTTCAGATTAGCGAGCTGCATTAATTAAATCCCATCTAGTAAGCAAAATATCCCGAGGGATACCCTCTGTCTGGCATTGGTGCGGCGATACCATCCAAATGGTATCCTTCAGGTAAGCTAGAACTAAAGCATCTACCAGCTCCTGCCAATACTTAGCCCACGTACGTGTATCCATCTTCAGACCAACTGAACTAATAAAGTCTTCTTTGTCAATCATGTTCAGATCATCGGTGTGGAGGATTAGCGGTAGCACTAAGGCTGCCGCGGTAGAGGATAGGTTATTACTATCCTCGAGCGTCGATGTGATTATCTTGTTCTTCATGCCCTGAGCCCTCGTGTGGTCTGGGTATCCCACATGTGCTTAACGATGTAATATTGCTTGTCATCACCGTTAAACATTACCTCGGGATTGATCATATATTCCCGCTTGGTAAATTTCCTGACAAAATCAAACTTCTTTAGGCCACGTATGCCAAGGTTAAAGTCCCGTATCGATATTCCTGATTGCTCTGCTATCTGTGCCGGCGTCCCGGTTACCATATTATATTTATTGATCCGGTACATCATTTTTAGCAGAACTAACATAGCGGATTTATCGGAGCAGGTCTGAGCTAAATACTTAGACGCCTGCGTCCCTAACTGAAATTTATTGAACATTGCATTATCCCCAACGCATCGGGGAGGGTTGCCCCTCCCCGTTATTATTATTCTTGCTCGAGTGCTGCTTCCATCTGTTCAATGGGAACCAGCTTGCGGCCGCCATCAACATCATCAACAATACCGACACCAGGGACATAGGTCAGGGCTTCGGCAACCGAATAGGCATGCGGGCCATTACGTTGCTGCGTTGTAACCTGAACTACACAGCCATGGCCGGTAAACATAGCCTTGGTAGATTTCATCCAGCCTTCACGTTTACTGGATGCTTTGCACAACAGCTGGAACAAATCCCCATTACCAACCACATCGATATCTGGAACATTCTTCCGGGCCCCGGATACGTCGGAGTTATGCAGGGTCTTCTCCGTAGAGGTATCCGGATAAGGGTTAGATAGATCCATAGGTTCGCTTGATGCACCTGCTAAGGCCATAGATATATTCCTTGATTAGAGTGAAGTATTCCAATCACCCGAAACCATTATCCGGTCCATCACGATACGGTTCTTCACAGAACGCATGCAATCGGTGCCCGAAACAAGCTGAGCCAGTTGAACTAACTTCAGTACGATGTAGGTACGCATGGTAATTCTCCTTCTCTCATGGGATCAGGGTAATAGGTATGCGCATATAAGCCTAAATCAATACAAATATCAACATTTAAATCGGTTTATTACTGTATACGACACTTAACGGCTGGTTTAATGTCGTATACGACATTTAACTTTCTGTAACCCTTTGATAACACCCACTTTCTCAGCCCTAAGAATAAGAAGCGGAAAGACCTCCCTTCGTCGGTCTGTTCCTATAGGCTGCCGCCTCTGTATTTATATATTATATTTAATATATTCCGGGATATCCGTATTGCTTGGAACCCGCTTTCTTCGCTGCCTCTTGATCTACGCTCCCGCTGCGCTCCGCTCCGATCAATCGGGAGCTCGAAAGTCTTGGTTCCCGCAATACAGATATCCCTATTCCAGTAGCTCCAGCAAGAAGGCCGTCCCCACGACCATGATCCCCAACTTCGTAACAACTAACAATGTAAGCATATAAACTCCTACTTATTCCCCATGATAATTAATTATATAACATCTCTTAATTAATTTACCTAATTAGCTAAATAGGAAATTTCCTATTTATTCCAATAAGCTATTAAGCTTAATTATTTTTATTATTTTTATTTTTAATATTAGCCGACTTAAGCAATTTTTTATAATTTAAGTCCGACTGCAGTACTAACTAGGCAGGCCAGCCTCACCGAAAATACCCCCGCCCCTATTTTGCCTTAACGTCCCTTTTACACACCTGCTATCGCAGGTCAGGTAATTACCTTAACCTTTAACAGGAGAACTCCTATGAAAACCATCAACATGATCGCAGACATGATCCAGAAAGCCATCAGCGTAGCCAACCGTGTCATCAACGGTTGCGACCATGGTGCAGCTATGTTCGAAGATGCCATGGACAACGCCAGGGCCACTCAGCTTGCTGAGATGACCAAAGCAGCAAAGTCTGCTTAAGCTCTATTCCCAGGACCCTCAGGGGTTCTGGGTTTATCTTTATACCTACACATACACACAAAGAGAGAGAGCCTCGAGAGGGAGCTTGCTATCGCAAGTAAGGAATAAGGTTAATCCTTATTAACTTAATTAACCCTAATAGGAGGATCTACTATGTCCCTTAAATCTGTAGCTATCTTAGCAATAACCCTGGCTTTCCTTATAAGCGCAATAATTAAGGCCACTGTAGATAATCTCTACATCTTACCTGATGCTTATATCCAAGGTTATATTGGCTTAGGCATCGATGTGCTTAGCCTCTTAATCCCTATAATAGGCACTGTCCTTATTACCTTGGAATACAAGGAAGGAGAATAACCATGTCTGGTGTATCTAATGTTGGCGACGGAGCAATACCAACACCTTTGACAGGAGGTTACCACATCTACTGTCTTGAGGTGCGTAAGAAAGGACATCAGTTGATGTCCCGGACATTCTACAATAGCTACGACCTGGCCTTTACAGCGTACTGTAAGGCTAAGGACAATGGCTATAGCACCATCACAGACCTGTTGATTTACCCAGTCTGGGTGGTTGCAGGAGAAAGCTAAAGATCAGAGGCCCTGTAATAAGGGTCTCTGGTTATTCCTTAATAGATAGACTGATAAAGCCCGCTATCGCGGGTTAGGAGTTGTCTGACCTCGATGTCAGAGACCAATGGGCAATTTTGCCCGAAGGGCTTCGGTGCGCAGCGCCGTTGTCCTTAATTCAAATCCCAACGATAGGAGAATATCATGGGTATGCTTTCAAATAAGACCAAGACCACAGTCGGCGCAGACAAGACGCCACGGGATCGTTTCATCCTGGGTAACAGCGATTGTTACTTTGAGTCGGCGCAGTACTTGACAGGCCTTATGCCTCTCGAGAAGGTGAAGAAGCTCTTTGCCAATCCGGTTACTGAGCTCATGGGTACCAAGGGCAAGAGCCTGAAGGTCATGTTCACCACTCCGGACGGTGAGATCAAGTTCATGGGCTTCGTCACTGCTGGTGATGCAAGCCTTGAGCTGGATGTCGAGCACATTCCGGAGATCATGGAGCATGTGACTGCCGGGCCAATCCTGGTAGCCGTTAATCCAGTTGATCTGGTTGCGATGTTGTAGATCCCTGCCTGGCCTTAGGCTGGTTCGGATCGGAGCGCTGGAGGCCCTGTAGTGGGGTCTCCAGTCCCTTTTTATAAGCTAATACGGGAGAGCATTCGATGCGCCAACGTAAATCAAGTTATATCCCATTTGGGAACGGAGCTATCTTAGATCCTGAGTTCGAGGAGATACTTGAACGTATTCACTGGTCTGCAGGAGCTGAGCTATTAACCGATAAGAATGTCGAATCCGTTGAGCATAGAAGAGCTCGGAGGATCCGTGAGCGTTCTTATACAAGTACCTATTTAGACACCGAAGCGTATCTGGATAGGTCATGACAGGAGGATGTTATGATCGATTCGTTCGATGAAGAATATGCGTTCCTTAGTAACTTTTACCCTTGTGAAGTTATGTGTACCGAAAGGATCATCTACCCGACTGTTGAGCATGCCTTTCAGGCTATGAAAACAGTTGATCTGGATGATCGTCGGATCATTGCAGAGTGCCCTACTCCAGGGAAATCCAAGAGGCTGGGCCGCAAGGTCCAGCTGAGGAATAACTGGAATGCTATACGTATTAACGTCATGCATGACCTTCTGGTACAGAAGTTTAATCAAGAGCCCTTTAGCATTCAGCTTATGGAAACTAATGGCCATGAGCTGATTGAGGGCAATCACTGGAACGATACGTTCTGGGGAGTATGCCATGGCAAGGGTAGCAATACCCTTGGCAAACTCCTGATGGATATCAGAGAGAAGTTACTATCCGAAGGACCATAAGGCCCACTAACCCTTAAATAGGAGGACATTCGATGTCCAATTACAGTCAAGCTACTGAGTCACCCGAGTACGTTACAACGGGTAACAGCACTATCCACCCTACACCTGTATCCGATGAGGATGCAGTGAAGGTTGTTCCTAAATGGCAGTTCGACATGGGTATCCCATGGAAGGCCATGACTCCTCAGCAACAGCGTGGCCGGCGTAAAGAGATGCGTCGTAATTCGTTGAAATCCAATGGATAAGACCATGTTGATGCCACTGTTAGCGCTTATGTTTGCGCTTGCAGTGGTAGGCCTCTTTGTACTCCACAATGAGACAAAGAGAATAGGCTACAACAACGGATACGCAGCATGCGAATCCAATGAGCTAAGGCATATGCCTTTAACCCTTAAACCTTAAGAATGGAGTCATTCGATGGCCGTTAATCCTGAAGACCATATCACTACCGATTGGGGTACTGATCTGGGAGTTAAGACGCTGGCATTGAGCGCAATCAATGCATTAGAGGCTGCACTACCTGGAGAGCCATTCTCCAAGCAGTTCGGTTATGAGTTCAAGAAGTGGTGCACAGAACATAACGTGTTCTACTACTGCCGCTGCGGTGAAGACTTCAGCTGGATTCATGGGACTCATTTGGCCCGTGAAGCCAAGGCTGACTACGTACTCATGGAGAGTCTCTCATGAGCTACGTGTTAGCTGGTTGGGTTAACAACCACATCGCGCTGCCAGAGCAACGGTTCTCTACGCCAGATGACGCTATGAGTGCGTTTGAGGCCGTTGTGGCAGCTCCTGTCACGCCTGTTGAGGTTACCCTGTGGGAGACACAGGGTAGGCAATACAAGCTAATCAAGGACTTCTATGATGTTCAATGAGAACTTCAAGATCCGTCACTTAATCATCTATTCAATAGTCGGAGCAGCAGGGACCTATGGGTTCCTGGTGTTCGGGCTGTCGTTAGGTCAATTCCTCAAATAGCTAATACCGTTGGAATACCAACAGAATAGAGGCCCTTAATTGGGTCTCTATTTCTTTTTTTAAGATGGTGTAGGAGAACACTATGGGAAAGCGCATTAAAAGATCCGCAAAAAGTAAGATATCCCAACAAAAAGCAGCTGCTCATCTGCTGCCTAAGCACGATCCAGGCTTATCATCTACTGACTGCCCTGCATGCCCTCAAAGCAAGGGTGGTATCGTTGGAATGCTAGGCAACACGGTACACTACCGCTGCAGAGATTGTGGAATCGGTTTCTTTCGTGAAATAGATTGTACCTCCTGCAAGCATAGCTCAGACAATAATGGTAACTGCATGGGCTGTAATGAATGCGATGATGACTTTAGCAGCTGGGAGCTAGTCGATGTGTACACGTAAATGCCAAACAGCTGGTTGCGTATTCGAAACAACTGGGGCTGATAAGTGGATAGCTCACTCCAAAGAATGTGTGCAAATAGCCCTTAATCAGTGGAATACTGTCCTGCAGTACCACCAAATGCCCAGACAGGTGCTACAACAGATGGGTAAGACACGCCCAACAGTGCTGGACACTATTCCGAAGGAAGTGGTGCTGAGAGGTCCTAAGCATGCTGTAGGGCCCTTCCATACCGCCAGGATGTGGGAGTTCTATCAGTGGTACTGGACCGGGACGCAGGTAATTACCCAAGCGCCTACTGGCCAGTATGACCACTTCGGCAACACCACCCATGCTAAAAGGCATAGGGGAGTGTGGAAACGTAAGCAGATAGTCTGCCTGGAATACTGGGTAGACCAAGGGGATGATGGCCATACAGACTTCATTCACCGCGGTATGCTGCTCTGTACTCAAGGGCAGCTCAATGATGCACAGAATGATGGTGACACCTGGGGTTACCGTCCGATAGCTAATATCGACTGGTGTAAGCTGATCAAAGCGGAGAAATGGGGATAACCGATGACACATAAAATCGAAGAGACTAAGAGACCATGGGGTGAGGAAATCACCCTTCGTCAATTTATTGATGAAACCCTTAACAGGACAACTAAACGCTGGCTATTCAACGTATTCCTGTTCTTGGGTGTTATAGCTTTAATTAGCTAATGGGTACCGGTAACCAACAAGATCACTATTCCTATCTCGAGCGGCTTAAAAAGATAGGGAATGTACCAATGCACGGAGCAGGACCTTACCTGGGTCTACGCTTCCAAATGACTCTTCATGAGGCACAGGTAGTGCTGCAGGGATGGTTCAGATCCAAGGAAATACGGGAGAAAACCGATGACTTCCAAAATAGTAATCTTTGACATAGATGGTACGCTCGCTAATCTAGAGCACCGTCTTCATTTTATCCGGCCGGAAGTAGGGAAAACATACCAAACCAAGAAATCTGACATTCCTTATGAAGTCACGGCAGTGGATTACAAAACCAAAACAGTTTGGTTGCGGGGGTTACCGGAGAACCCTACCACTATTTTGCCTACTAACTGGAAAAATCTTAAATTCAAGCCAGATTGGGATGCTTTCCACGGTAACGTGGATGGTGATGCTCCTATCCAGGAGATGTTAGATCTCTGCTGGATGTATCTCAAAATGCGTAGTAACTTTCATAATCACCCTGGTGTCATCTTCGTAACAGGGCGTATGCGCTCCTGTGAGCTCGCTACAAGGCTTTGGCTGGAAAAGCACCTCAAGTACTCCGCGGAGAGCTTTACGCTCCTCATGCGGCCAGATAGTGACTACAGGCCCGACTTTGAGATCAAGGAAAAGATCCTTCATGAACTAAAGGCTAAGGGCATTAATCCCATCCTGGCCTTTGACGATAGGCAAACGGTCGTAGACATGTGGAGACGTAACGGTGTCCGCTGCGCTCAAGTAGCCGAGGGAAATTTCTAGTGACTAAATACAAAATAGATCCAACGGTAGTTAGTGTAAACAGGGACGCCCTTAGGCAGGTGCTGATTGTTGCAATCATAGCCAGGGATACTGCTTTAGCAGAGTCCAATGACTACACCTTCCCTACTCATTACCGAGAAGCTAAGGCTGAAGATTGGCGTGTTTTAATGGCTGCCATAGCAAAACTGGAAGATACGGTATGAATAACCGCAGCCCAGTAATCAAGGTTAAGGCTGAGGATCAATGCATTGGGTGTGTATTTTACCACCCGGAATGCCTCGATCTTAAGAAGTTCCAACCTAATAACCGGAGATGGTGTGCTAACGGATCCTATCATGCTCCTGCCATCTGTAAGGCCGAGGGTACGATATTTGTACCAAGGGTTAACCGATAAAGCCGGCTACCGCCGGTTGGGTATTCCAAAGGAGATCAAAAATGCCCATTACAGTAGTTAACAAATATGCTTCGCTGTATGACGTTTACATCGGTAGAGGCACTAAATGGGGGAATCCATTTGTTATTGGCAAAGATGGTTCCCGTGAAGAAGTTATCCAAAAATTTGAAGAACATCTTCAAAATAGCCCGGAATTGCTCGCTGCATTGCCTGAGCTAAAGGACAAGACTTTAGGCTGCTTCTGCAAACCTAAAGCCTGCCATGGTGATATTCTTAAGGAATACGCGGAGGCAGGCCATGATTGAAACCCCGTTCGGACTAATCATAGCAGGCGGTAGAGACTTCACCGACTACGCTATGATGGAGAAAGCTTTTATGAAATTCGTGGGTGACACGGATGATCAAAGCATAACTATCATATCCGGAACAGCTGGTGGAGCCGATCGACTCGGTGAACGCATAGCTAAGGAATATGGCCTTCCCTTGCTCCAAATGCCTGCAAATTGGAATAAACACGGCAAATCTGCTGGATATATCCGTAATGCGGAGATGGCTGTGCAAGGAACCCACCTATTAGCTATGTGGGACGGGCAGAGCCGAGGCACTAAGCACATGATCGAGACTGCCATGAAGCAAGCTTTGACAATCGAGGTCGTAATGTACACCGCTCCTCCTCGCAAGAAATATAGCGAGAGGAACATCATTCAGCCAATAACGGAGACATAACATGGCGAAAATTCGCTTAAACAACGATAAACGGGGTGTTCTGCATGGTCTTGCAGCACGAGTGGTAAAAGCCACTCCCATCGATCCATCCACTGAAGCTCGTGTAAACAAGGCTGAGAAGGTATACGATAGTACCTTTGCTGCTTTGGCCTCAGCAACGGTTAAGGCTGTGGTCAAAACACAGAATGCCAAAGAGATGGTTGTGCTGAAGAAACACCGTTTCCTCGCAGATTGCCATCAAATTTGGGGAGTGAACCTGGATACCCAAGAGGTTATCCAGGTAAACTTGTTTAACGCTACTGCTTACCAGCGTATTCATCCTATAAATCATTTACATGATTATAATGAGCGGCATGTACGCCAGCGGGATGAGAATACAGCAAGGGATAAAACAGAGATATCTGTTATCCAAGGTGGGAAGGGCTCTTACCAATCCCCTCTGCCGTTAAATGCTAAAACTTTGAGGCTAACGGGTGAGCTGAAACGTGCAACCGAAGAGCTGAATATTGCTATCACCCTGGATGCCGAAAAGCGCAGTACAATCCTGAATGATTTCACTGCTCTCATTGAATGCTCCAAGACCTTCGAAGATGTGGTGGCAATCTGGCCTGAAGCCGCTGAAGTGACTGATGAAATCATGGGTCACTCTCAACAAGTAGCCCTTATGTCCTCTGATGCTGTCGAGCGTATCAAGGCCAATATGGCTATCCGCAACAAACCTTAACCAAATTCTGGCTGTGCCTGAATGATGGGACCTGGGAAGTGAAAGCCCAGGCGACCAGTGTTAACTCTCAACAAGGGTGAGATAGCTGGTGTAAGTATGAAATCCATCTCCGAAAGGTACCAACGGTGTCCCGGTTCGATCCCGAGCTATAGGCACAGCCGGTCTCAATTAGATAATGGGGAAAGTTTTGCCAAAAAAATTAAAGAGAATCGATCGACAAGAATTCGCCTATTGCCAAATGTCTAAGCGCAAATTCGTTGTAATGCGACGTATGATCGCTACTGACGATGTGTGGACACGTTGGGCAGATTGCGAACTCGAAGGAGCTGCAAAGCGTATTGTTAAAACCATGAACGATAACCCGGAAAGGTTATTCAGCAATACCGCACTTAGTTCCAAATGAGAAAAGGGCTACGTGTTTTAAACGTAGCCCTCCTTCTCGCCGGGTTGTTGGTATTAGGCTTGGGTAACGCCTACCAGACCTTGTTTGGAGCCATTATCCTGAACATGCATCCACAACACCAATTCCACTGAACCATCGAGCGTAGTATCCGGATTAACAGTACCGCGGACATCACCAGTAGTGGTGGTAGCTACCGTAGCATCGGCAGCTACGAAGACAGAAGCCAGCTTCTCTTCCACTGCATCGGCGTAGAATGCCAATACATCGGATTCAGCAGTAAGGACATACGGGAGACCGAGAACGTCTCCTGTGCCCACTGTCAGGGATGTGACATCACCTGAAACAGTAACATCAGAGACTGTCTTGAATGCCTTTGTACCCGCCAGGCTAGTGCCACTGGCACTGGCTTCAGACATTACGTTGTCATAGACGTCGGTACCAGTAATCGTAATAACAGCGGTGCCTGTCCAGGCAGCTACGATGTTACGAGGAACATCCATAACACCTGCAAGAGCACCAGCTGCGATAGCTACAGCAGCAGTGGCACTGACAGAGAAGACACCCAGGGCAGTTAGGTCCTGAGATACAACGATACCATTAGGGTCACCAACAATAGGGGAACCCATTGAAATCTTGCTAACGGCCATCATGGGGACGCCTGTTCGCCCATTTGAACCAAGTAAAGGAGCATAGCGACCTTTACCAGCATACATTTCAGTAGCTAATGAAACAGTGTGTTTAGACATTATAAAACTCCGTTTGAGAAGCGGAAGATTCCGCAATTATACGCGAGAGAAGAATCTACAACCTACGACCAAATGTCAAATAAACTTATGGAGATTTGTTTATGTCCGAAGAATGCATCGACCAATATGCACTAGAGACCTCGTGGTCTACCCGCTTAGCTGATGACATCGTCATCGAAGCCATCCAAGGGGACATTCCCTTGAATATGGAACTAAAGATCCTGGATGTTCTCACCGAGATCAACCGGGGCAAAGTCCCAACCAAAGATCTCTTTATCCGTTTGTTCACCATTGTCCTGCGGGATAAGGTGGGTAAACCCGTCCAGGCTATAGCTACCCAGATGGGGTTTGCTGCTGGAATCAAGAGTGCTTCTAAAGCATTCGAGTGGGGAATTCTGCTACTTAAGGAATGCCGTGAGGCAGGCCTGTATAAGTTGGAGAAGACGGAAGAAGAGTGGTATGTCCGTCCAAACTTCACTTTGGACAAGCAAACTTGCAAAAAGTTGGATAAATTGCAGTATTTACCTCCAATGAAGACCGTGCCAATTGATTGGACCGATAACCACGACGGTGGGTGGCTCTGGGAAACCAAGCACATACTCCTCGGGAACCGGTTCACTAAGCACGATATGCCTCTGGCATACGATGTCATCAATACTCTCCAAGGCATAGCCTGGGAGATCGATCCGGATACCTATCTGCTCGAGAAGCAGACTAATCATAACCTTAATAAGAAGAAATTCTTACGGGTCATTGATGCCTATTTAGGTCATCCCTTTCACTTTGTATGGCGTTATGACTCCCGCGGTAGAAGCTATTCCTCGGGATATGACCTAAACCTTCAAAGCAACGAATATGGTAAAGCCCTTATTTCGCTGCATAACAAGGAAATGATCACCAAAGCTGAAAACCTGTTGGTGGCCATAGCTAACCATGCCGGCAAGGATAAGCTGACATGGGAAGAGCGAATCGCTTGGGCTATCAGCGTGGAAAACACTGATGACATCGAGTGGGAAGAGCCTATCCTGGGACGTAAGGCTATTCGTGCATATGAAGATATGCAGGCCCGTAAACCTTCCGGATACGTTATGAGCCTTGATGCTACGGCATCTGGGCTACAGATCATGGCAGCTCTATCGGGATGCCAAGAGACGGCTAAGTACACCAATATGGTGGATCCCAATAACCGGTACGATCTGTACACTGAGGTAGCTGAAATGATCAATGATCAGCTGCCTAAGCCAGTACCTCGTAAAGTCACTAAGCAATGCGTAATGACCCACTACTATAACTCTAAGGCTACGCCTAAGGGTTTGCTCAGCGAAGAAGAGCTGGCGGTGTTCTACAAGACCACCGAAGGGCTCCTACCGGGGGCTGAGGAGGTCATGAAGGTTATCAACATGTGCTGGGATGACCAAGCAGACCATCACTCTTGGGTGATGCCTGACGGCCATACAGTGTACGTACCAGTGGTGGAAGCCACTAACGCTACGTATGTTGATGAAGAACTCGGTGATATCCCGCTCAGATTCTATGAGCAAGGTAAGTCCGAGAACTACAGGTCTCTGTGCCCTAATGTTATCCATAGTGTGGATGGCTATGTGGCTCGAGAGATGATTCGTCGATGCGACTTCCAGCTTAGCCATATCCATGACTGCTTTGTGTTTAGCCCTGATCACCTTCAGGACGTTGCACAGGCGTATCGTGAGATCATGGCAGAGATTGCTCGAAGCGATCTACTACAAGATATCCTTATCCAGATCACCGGTGATAACACTCACCGGATCACCAAGATGAGTACTGATTTGGATGAATGTATCTTAGACAGCAGCTACATGTTGTCGTAAACTGATGGGCTCCCTTAGGGGAGTCCATTATTTTTTTCATTGAGGCCAAGACTTAATATTACAGTATGTGATTCACTGGATGTACCCGCTTATTTAGGAGGAGTTTAATGTTGTTTTTTGCAGTGGATTCCTGCGCCTTAAAAGGCTGCTTAAGTTGGCGTATGGGGAACAAATGCGCCAAGGATCAGATGGATATCCATACCATGCTGAAGTACTCAGCTAATATCCACGATAGTGAGAACTGCTTAATACGTAAGCAGATGAACGACTACAGATTGACTAATATGCTGGAGAAATAATATGCGGATTGCCGAATCCAAAAAGAAATCCATGAAGACCGAAATTATGCAGGATTTGTACAAATCACTAGCTCAGACGCTTAGTGATAAGAAAGATGCAATAGCTAAAAAAGCGTACGGGCTATTCATGGCTACCTTGTCCGAGCAGCTAGAGGCTGTACCAAAGAACATGCTTAATTACGAAAATAGCTATTCGATAAAAGTTAAGTATAAGCAAGATAAGGACAGCCTAAGCTATGATATTGACGAATCATGGTCTTATTATTTTAGCGATCCTTCGCCGTCTCCGAGCGCGATGAATGGGAATAACTACAGTAATAATTATAGAGGTAAGCTGCCCCCTGAGCTAATGGAAGAGGCGGCTACCTTGTGCAACGCCCTTATAGCTTTGAACGAGGAGCGGAGTGAAATGCAGGATTTCCTTGATGAAACCCTGGAGCGCCACTCAGGCCCCAAGGCTTTGCGTGAGGCATGGCCTGAATCCCTCCACAAGTATCTGCCTGTCATAGCTCCGCGTAAGCCCAGGGTTAAGAAGGCCGATCGCCCTGTAGCCATTGAAGAGCCTGCCATTGCTGTCCCAACAGCACTAAACAACCGCCTTGTCACTAACCTCCTCGAAAGTTAATCAATGTCAATATTCAACGTCAACGCCACAGATCTTCGTGAATGCCTGATCGAGGATCTTAAAGTGGGGCTAACACCCATGGTGGCTTCTAGTCCCGGAGCAGGCAAATCCGATATTATTAATGAGATTGCCGAGGTCTTTAAGCTAAAGGTTATCGACCTCAGGGTATCTCAGTGTGAGCCTGTAGATATGCAGGGCTATCCGGATACCCGAGAGGTTCCCGGTAAATTATCTCGGATGACATTTAACATCCCAGAGTATTTCCCTATTAAGGGTGAAGACGAAGTACCCGAAGGTTACGAGGGCTGGCTCTTATTCCTGGATGAATTTAACTCCGGTAATAAGCAAACCGAAGCAGCTGCTTATAAGCTTGTTTTAGATAAGGCTGTCTATTTACATAAATTACACCCTAAATGCTTAATTATAGCAGCGGGTAATTTAATAACAGATAGGGCTATTGTTAACACCCAAAGTACAGCGACGACGTCTCGCCTAACCCACTACCGTTTAATAGTGGAACCAGAGGTCTGGATTGAGTGGGCTAATAAGAGCGGTATTGATCACCGTATTATCTCTTATATTAAATTTAAGCCTGCAGCTCTGGATATGTTTGATCCGGATACTTCCGAGATGACATTCCGTTGTCCGCGGACTTGGGCCTTCGCTTCGAAGACCATCAAGAACAAAGAGACCATCGATCGCATTACCAAGATCCGGCTAGCCGGAACAATTGGTGAAGCTGGTGCAGTGGAACTGGCGACCTTTACAGAGATCTATCAGGACCTACCTACTATAGAGCAGATCCTGACAGACCCTGAGAAGGGCTGGAAGGTTCCTGGCGATGAGCATCCGGATCGGTTGTTTGCGATAACGACAATGTTATCTCATGCGATGACCCCGCAAAATATCGATACGGTAATTATCGCCATCAATCGGCTACCTATAGATTTCCAGGTGATAACCTTCAAAGATGTATATAAAAAATCCCCTGAACTTAAGGGGCATGCTAGCATCTTGACCTGGATTTCCGAAAACTCATCCGTGATGTTCTAGGAGGGCATTATTATGACAGACCTCAAACCAATGCTGGCAGCTGCAGTAACTAACGAACAGCTGGCAGAGATTCTCGAGACGAAACACCTCATTGCCTCCCCCAAATTAGACGGTATCAGATGCACCATCCAAGATGGTGTAGCCCTATCACGCAGTCTGAAGAAAATCCGTAATCCCTATGTCCAAGAGAAACTGGGACACCAGAAATTTAACGGATTGGATGGGGAACTCATTGTGGGGGATCCCACAGCTCATGATGTGTACCGGGTAACCAATGGCGGCGTCATGCGTGGCCATGGGGAGCCTGAGTTCACGTTCTACGCCTTTGATAACCTCCTGTATCAGGAGAACTATCAGAAGCGCCTGAGCAGCATCGTCGGGGACGGTGACGTCATCGAGCGGCATCAATGTGATGTGGTCCTGACCGTCGAAGACCTAATCGAGGTCGAGGAGAAGTATCTACAGCAGGGCTACGAAGGTGTCATCCTTCGAGATCCTGATGGTGCCTACAAGAATGGCCGATCTACGGTCAAACAAGCAGGCATGATGAAGATGAAGCAATTCATCGATGCTGAAGCTACTGTCATTGGTATGGAAGAGCTAATGCATAACGCCAATGAGTCATTTACTAATGAGCTCGGCCGTACTGCTAGATCTTCCCACCAGGAAGGCAAAGTACCTATGGACTCCATGGGTGCTCTAGTCTGTAAGGATGTGAAGACGGGTGTCGAATTTAATATCGGCACCGGATTCTCAGCCAATGACCGTAAGGTCATCTGGACTAAACGAGCGGAGCATATGGGCCAATTGGTAAAGTACAAGTCTTTCCCGATCGGTGTTAAAGATGCTCCGCGGCATCCTGTCTTCCTGGGGTTCAGAGACCAAGACGACCTATAGGAGTTCCTCGTGCAAATTGATCTCGACGCTAAAATGCTCAAGGCTAAAATTGAGCTAATGACTAAGTCTGCTTTTCTCTCAACAATCTCGTTAAGTATCCGACAAATGATGTCGGAGGAACAGGCTACTGCATGGACCAATGAACGGTGGATAAAATATAATCCCAATTTCATTAAGCCATTGTCGGTAGCTGAGCTAGCAGGTCTTATTGCGCACGAATGTTGGCATATTGCATTTCAGCATCTATCTCGTAGAGGTGACCGTGACCCTAGGGTTTGGAATGCTGCAGGTGATTATGTAATCAACTGGCTGCTTATTAAGGCAGGCTTCCAAATTCCTCATGGTGGACTAATCGATCCGCGGTTCGAAGGCATGTCCACTGACGAAGTCTATAATATTTTGATTGCTGAAGGCTTCGAACCTCCCGGTGGAAATATCTGGGATATCCTGGGTGAGCCCGGTACTGCTGAAGAGCAAGACGCTGTCCGTGACATTCTGGTACGGGCCCAGATGCAGGCACAGACAGCTGGGGAAGCCGGAACTATCCCCGGAGAAGTTACCCGGATAATTGACAAGCTGGTGAACCCCAGACTGCCATGGCCAGTACTGCTTAATAGATTCCTGGATGCTCGTATCCAAGAGGAGTATTCCTGGAACAGGAAGAGCCGTAGGTACAGGCCATTCATGCCTAGCATGCAGAGCTATGGACTAGGCCATCTAACCTGGGCCATTGATACCAGTGGCAGTCAGAACGACGAGGACCTACGTGCAGATCTAAGTGAGATCAAAGGTGTCCGTGATGTTCTAAGACCCGAAAAGATGACTATCATCGATTGTGATGCCGTAATCCATAATGTCTGGGATGTAGATCAGAACACTGACATCATGTCTCTGAAGTTCACCGGTAATGGTGGTACTAAATTCCAACCAGTTCTGGATTACGTCGAAGAACATCCTACCCAAGCTCTGGTGTATTTCACCGATCTGTATGGTGAGCAGAACCTGAAGCCTGTAGACTATCCCGTCCTGTGGATTTGTAATTCCGGACATGCTCCTGCCCCGTTTGGGCAGACGATCTATATCGACTAACAATAATAATAAGGAGCTCGAGAGTGGCGATAACGACAGTAATTTTGATCAAAGAAAACGCTCTGGATCTATCAGCGATCGATAGTTACTATTTAGATCTGCTGGAAAAGGAAGGCATTCCGAAGAGCTCCGTAACGGTGCTACCTCTACTCTACAACACCCCGAAGAAGGTGATAGCTAAGACGGCCAAGGCTTATTTAGATAAGCTACTATCGAAGATCCCAGACACTGTCACTAATCTTATTATTGCCGACAGTCCTTATTTCAAATTCATCTCAAAACTCCAGAAAATAACTTCTGTCTACGGAGCTGTTGTTCCCGGAGGATACGATGGATATGAGAAATTCAATTGCGTCTTTGTTCCAAATTATAAATCCCTGTTCAAGCAACCCGACAACGATAACTTAATTCAGATAGGGCTTAAGGCTATAGCTGGTACAGCATCAAAGGTACGTATCAATTACGCCGGCTATGCATTTAAACATGGTTCAGAACGAGAGCTGCTGGATGCACTGTATGTGCACCCAGAGCTTACGGTAGATGTGGAAACCACCGGGCTGACTCTGGATGATTACATCATCTCTATCGCCTTTGCTTGGAACAAGCATGAGGGTATCGCTATCGACATCTCTATTACAGGGATGCATTACGTCAAGGAATTCCTCGAGTCCTATAAGGGCAAGATGATCTTCCACAACGGCCTATTCGACATCAAGTTGATGGTGAGACGTTGGTGGATGGAGCATGCTAAAGACATGGTCGGAATGATGGAAGGTATCCAGTTTTTCAAGGATACCGACGACACTATGTTGATGGCGTATCTCGCCAAGAATTCCACCACACAGGTGTCATTAGGTCTCAAGGACTTAGCTCTGGATTACGTAGGTAACTACGCTATCGATATCGAGGATGCTTCCAAATACCCCAAGGCAGAGCTGCTGGAGTATAACCTGATTGATGCTCTCGGCACCTTCTATGTTTACGAGAAGTACAGGGAGGAGCTGACCTCTGAGCCCTACCTGCAGATCTTCCAACCGAGTATCTATCCAATCCTGAAGATGATGCTGACGGGGCTGCCTGTGGATTCTAGCAGGGTCAAAGAAGTGCATACGATCCTCTCCGCTAAGGAGAAGGTCCTGAGAGACCAGATTCGTCAGAACACTTGCGTAATAGAGTTCAACGATCAGTTACGTGCCGACACCTGCAAAAAAGCAAACGAGAAACTTAAGGTGCTTGTTAAAACAGTAGCCGATTTCGAGGATGTGGAATTTAATCCAGGTAGTCATGTCCAATTAGCCAATCTGTTATTTAAGATCCATGATCTTCCAGTTCTGGACACCACCAAAACAGGGGCACCCGCCACCGGTGCAGATACCCTAGCAGATTTGTGTAATCATACAAAAGACCAAGATATCCTGGATCTATTAAAGTTCGTTATCGATCTAGCTGATGTAACTAAGATTAATGGCACATTTATCAAGGCATTCCTGCGGGAAGAGGATCTGCTGCATGGCAGCCTTAAGTTGGGCGGTACCCAATCCGGCCGGCTAGCTAGTCATGATCCTAATCTGACCAATATCCCCAGCCATGGCGCTAACGGTAAACTCGTGAAGAGCTGTGTCGTAGCTGAGGATGGGTGGTTATTCGGAGGGGCTGATTTCAACGCTCTAGAGGAGCGGGGAGGAGCTATCCTTACTCAGGATCCCAACCGTATTAAGGTATACACAGATGGCTACGATGGGCACTCTATGAGGACCCATAAGTATTTCTCCGAGAAGATGCCAGATATTGTAGAGGCTTTAGTTAAAGCTGAGACAGCTACTAATTTCTGGATCAACGATGCCGGGGAGTATTGCTGTGATTGATCAAACTAGCCTGTATAGGCATTTCTCGAAAGATGATTCCCTACTTTACATAGGGATATCCCTATCTGCTTTAAATAGATTAGGTCAACACTCCTCTAATTCACATTGGTACACCAAAATTTCTAAGGTGACCATTGAGCATTTTGATACACGAACAGCAGCAATGGCAGCGGAGAGAGAAGCAATTATCTTGGAAAAGCCTGCTCATAATATTCAACATGTTGGAGGCAGTATATTTGAAAAAGAAGCAACTAAATGTATCGAAGTTGCGGAGAAAGTGCTGGGCGCAAGAGATGAATTTATCACTCGCATCGTAAACATTAAACTCATGTATGGCTCTGCAGAATTAGCGAATGAATTACAAATACCCCATAAGGCTCTAAAGGCATTAATTGATACAGGACAATTAGGATACGTAAAAAGTATGGGGGAATATGACAAAGTGGATAGAAGAAAATTCATGATATCTGGTTGGCAAGTTATCGACTATATGGAATCCATATCTACTAGGAGCTCTCATGAAAAAAATAACTAAAGAGGAATATTTGGTAGGTGTCATCAACTCCATCGCCACCAAATACCCCGATCTAAGATATGACTCCAAAGCTCCTACCTTCGCACTGCAATATATGGGCACAGCCTTTACCCTGCATAAGCGAAGTGGCTTCCCAATGCCACAGGCTATTGCTATCGAGAATTCATTCCATGAACTGTATGCAGTTTCGGATGAATTTAACGAGCGTAATAAGCAATTTATGATCGAGCATGGCTATATCGAGTGTGCCTTTGGCCTTAAGCTAAGAACCCCGATAATTGCAAAGTGTGTGATGGGGACGTCCAAGACACCTTACGAAGCTGACCGAGAAGTGCGCAGTGCCAACAACGCAGTAACACAGTCTTGGGGCATGCTGTTAAACCGTGCAATGATCGCCGTAAACCGACGCATCGAAGCTAGTAAATACCGGTTCGATATCTTTCCGGTCAACATGATCCATGATGCAGGATACTTCAAATTTCGTGAGGATCCTAAAGTTATCCAATTTCTGAACAACGTTCTAATCGAAGAGATGCAATGGAACGATCACGATAAAATTAGATCAACAGAGGTCCCAATGATGGCTTCCCTTGAGATAGGGAAATCATGGGACAAACAATTCGAATTACCCAATAACGCTAGTATCGAGGAAATCAACGATGTCATTTCAACTATCTCAGGACCAGAATGATGCCATTAGGGGCATCTGTGATATCTTCTTGGATATCAATCTAGAGAAACATGCTCTGGCTGTCCTAACTGGATCTGCAGGGGTAGGTAAAACTACCGTGGTAGCTGAGATAATCGAGGCACTGCGGGCTAACTCTCCCGGCTTAAATATTGAGTTGTGCGCCAGTACCCATAGGGCTGCTGGGGTACTTCAAAATATTGTTGGAGGAGAAGTATCTACTGGTCACTCCCTGTTCAAGCTACGTCCATCTATTACCAAGTACGGCAAAGAAACTCTGAAGAGCACAGGCCCTTGTCTTATCCCAAATGGATCAGTCGTCATCATTGACGAATCTTCCATGCTTGGGAATATATGGCTAAAGGCTGTGGTGGAAACTATTAAGGATCGACATCTGAAGATCCTGTTTGTGGGAGACCCATATCAGTTGGCACCTCCTAAGGACGTCTGTAGTATCTTCGATGGATCACTGCCTACCTTTACCCTGACCAAGGTACACCGCCAGGATATCGATAATCCTATCCTCAATAAAGCTATTGAGTATCGTGATTTCATCCGCGGTGTTCGAGCTACAGAACCTACCCTGTCAACTGATCTAAATGAACTCGGCCAGGGTATTCAGATGCTGGAGCATGCTGACTTCGTTAGTGGGTTCGTCAAGCGGTATATTAATTACGTGGCCGGCGAAGAGGTGGATGTACCTTTATGCACATTCACTAACGAGTCTGCTATTAACTACAATAGCATGATCCGGAAGGCTGCGTACTTCCTGGGAGATACTATCCTGCCCTTCTACGAAGGAGAGCGATTGGTATCCAATGCTATTGTTAAAAACGGTGACCGTGTTGCTTTAAACAACAACGAATCGGTGACTGTTATTAGCTACTCTACTGCAGACCATAAGGGTATTCCCGGCTACAATGTGAAGGTTCAGGGATCTGCTGATTCCTTCAACCGATCAGGGGTTAAGACAGTATTCTGCCCAGCCACTAAAGCTGCTGCAGACAAGATTTTAGATATCTGGTTGAAGGATGCTAAAAGTACCAAGTCTTCAACGAACTGGATACAGTACTACGAGCTCAAGAATTCTCTGGCAGACCTGCGGCCGCCATTTGCCGGGACAACTCATAAGGCCCAGGGTGGCACCTATCATGCGGTATTTATCGATAGGGTAAATATCAATAAGTGCCATGACCCAATCACTCGGGCCCGGCTAATGTATGTAGCTCTTACTCGAGCTAGCACCAACGCATACGTCAACACTTGATAATTTACACGAATGAGGTTAACTTCAGTCGTGGATTATTAATTGAAAGGTGCTGGCATGACTCCAGAGCAATTACGTGAATACATCTCCTATAATCCTGTACTCGGTACATTCACCTGGGTACAGACCACCTCGTCGAGAGTGCAAATGGGGAACCCTGCAGGCGGAATAAATAGCCGCGATGGGTACCACGAAGTTACACTTCACGGAAAGCATTGGTATGGTCATCGACTAGCTTGGTATCTGACACACGGGGTACTGCCTAGAATGATCGACCATGTAAATCAGGATAGGGGAGATAATCGTATATCCAATTTACGGGAAGTGAGCTATTCCGACAACGCTAAGAATTGTGGCGTCTCCAAAAACAGTACCACCAAGGTCACGGGGGTATACCCCATGCCCAAAAATAGTGGGAAGTGGAGAGCACAGATCACGGTGAATTATAAATCTATTCACCTAGGGGTATTTGACACCCAAGAAGAGGCCATTGCTGCAAGAACAGCAGCTAAAATTGAACACAAATTTCACAGGAATCACAGCTGATGGGCTACGAATACACAAACAAACACAATGTCTCCTTGGCGCTAGCCGTCTTCTTAATGTTTGACGATTACGAATATGACGACAGGCCTAACTCTGTTAGCGCCACAGGCGTTATGCGACCACTAAGGCAGCTTGTACTTACACAGCAAAATAAACAGTTGCTTAAAAATGTGGACATTTCTGATTTGGTAGCATCCAGGATGGGACAAGCCATTCACTCCGGGTGTGAAGAGGCCTGGACTAGCCCAGAGAATGTAGCTAAAGCTCTCCGGGTGCTAGGAGCATCCGAATCCAGCATCGGGCAGGTTAAGATTAACCCTACTGTGGTGGAGCCTGGGGATATCCCTGTTTACGTAGAGCAGCGCACTGAAAAAGCCATTCTGGATTACATTATTTCTGGCAAGTTTGATCTTGTACTTGACGGTACTCTCAATGATTATAAGTCCACATCTGTATGGACTCTGATCTACGACAGTAACGCCGAGAACTATACGATTCAGGGCAGCATCTACAAGTGGCTGAACCCTGATAAGATCACTTCAGATTACATCAATATCAACTACATCTTCACCGACTGGTCAGCTTCTAAAGCTCGTCAGGACCCCAAGCAGTATCCACAGCAACGGGTACTGACCAAGAAGTACCCACTGTGGGAGCCCCACTACACCGAAGAGTGGCTGAAGAATAAATTGGATATGTTCTCTCGTCTGGAAAAAGCTACTCAAGCTGAACTCCCGGAGTGCACCGACGAAGAGCTCTGGGCATCCAAGACCACCCATAAATATTACAAGAACCCAGCTAAGACAGACCGCTCTACCAAGAACTTCGACACCATGGATGAAGCTATTCAACGCAAATCTGCTGATGGTGACGTAGGTAAAATTGTGACCGTACCTGGGGAAGTTAAAGCTTGCCGGTACTGCCCGGTAGTTGGTGTATGTGACCAAGCCGAACTGATGATGGCTGCCGGCCGTCTTGTAATCTAGGGGATCTACATGAAAAGTTACCACCCGTTATCTGAAAAGATAGTCGATATTCTTGTGCGCAAGGTCAATAACGATAACCGTCATTTCTTCCGGATCCTGGTAGGCTATTACTTGTCTAAGGTAGCCTCCATGATGCGGTGCAACATTCAAACAAATGACCGCGATGTAATTCCGGTCAACACATATGTGCTCAATCTGATGATCTCTGGAACTGGCAAAGGCCATTCCACTAATATTTTAGAACGAGAGTTCGTTGGGCCCTTCAAGAAGGAATTCCTGGGTAAGGTATTTCCGCAAAAGGCCGAAGAGCACATCCGTGCTTTAGCTGAAGAAAAAGCTAGAGAGCGAGTCCAAAGCGGTCAAAGTCTGGTGTCCCTCGTTGAGGAAGTTGCTATTCAGCAATCAAAATTTGACTCCCACTTTGACCGTCTTGGTGAGCTCGCATTTAGTTTCGACAGTGCAACAACACCTGCTGTTAAGCAGATGCGTGAGAAGCTCCTATTAGCCTCTGCAGGTTCCATGAACTTGGAACTGGATGAGGTGGGCTCGAACATGTCCGGTAATGCTGAGGTGCTTAATACGTACCTTGAACTCTACGATGTCGGGAACATTAAGCAGAAGCTTATTAAGAACACCGTGGAGAATGTTAGATCAGAGGAGTTACCTGGTAACACTCCTACTAATCTAATGCTATTTGGTACTCCCACCAAACTACTGGATGGTGGTAAGGTCGAAGAGGAATTCAAACAATTCTTGGAGACCGGTTATGCGCGTCGTCTTTTATTCGGTTACACTGTTAGCACTCATCGTACTGTATATAAGTCAGCTAAAGAGCGCTATGCCCATATGGTAGACGCCAGTCTGGCTAAAGATGTGGCTGAGATTCAGTCACTATTTGCCAGCTTTGCCAAACGTCCCTTCAATCCAGTACTGCAGGTCTCAGAGGAGAACTCTATTTATCTGATCGAGTATCAGATGAAATGTGAAGCTCTGGCTGACCAGATGAAGGAGCATCTTGCAGTGCACAAAGCAGAGATGATGCACCGCTATTACAAGGCTCTTAAATTAGCCGGGGCGTACGCTTTTGCGGATAACTCATCGACAGTGAACAAGGAGCACCTGGACTACGCTATCAGCGTGGTTGAGGACTCCGGTGAGGCTTTCCACACACTTATGCGGAAACAGGGCCCCTATGAGCGCCTAGCCCACTACCTGGCAGGCTGTGACAACGAAGTGACCCAACACGAGCTGATCGAGGAACTGCCCTTCTATAAGGGCTCTGAGTCCCAGCGACGGGATCTAATGACATTAGCTATGTCGTACGGTTATAAAAATAACATCATCATTCGGAAACGATCGATGGATGACATTGATTTCTTCTCCGGAGAAACCCTGAGAGAGACCGACCTAGCTAATGTGACGGCCGGTATTAGTCAGGAGATGACCTACAATTACTCCACCCAATTCCCTCCATTTGATCAGCTCTACAAGCTGACTACCGCACCATCGTACCATTACACAGCTCATGGCTTCGTAAACGGGCACCGTAAGGGTGAGAACGCTATAGCAGGGTTCAATCTATTAATCCTGGACTGTGATGGTGACGTCAGTATCAACATGGTTAAGGCACTGCTGGAAGATTATACATTTATGATCTCCACCACTAAACGCCATACCCCTGAGATCAACAGATTCAGGCTGATATTACCTATATCTCATCATCTTAAATTGTCTCCGGAAGAGTATTCCAGGTTCATGGTCAACGTATTCGAATGGCTGCCATTCCCTGTTGACGAATCTGCTAAGGACATAGCTCGTAAGTGGGCTTCCCATCCTGGGACCTACGAATATAACGATGGGTCTATTCTGGATGCCACTCTGTTTATTCCGGAAACTAAACGATCTGATGAGATGAAGGCACAGCTAACAACGGCTGGTGTCAACAACATCGAGCGCTGGTTTCTTACTCACACCTCCCGCGGCAACAGAGCTAACCATCTATATCGTTACGGTATGGTAATGGTTGATGCAGGGTTGCCTTTAGGTGAGATTATTCAGAAACTGGAGACGTTCAATAATAGTTTGGAAGCACCGCTTCCGGATGATCAGTTCAGGAATAGTACGGTTAAATCTATTAGCCGTGAAGTTCAAAAGCGTGGTTAATTTAGTACTGTAACAACTCCCACAAAAGGAGGTCGGTATGCGCCATCATTTGTTGTAGTCACAGCTAATAATTTCGATTCATCAATTTCAGGAACCCCCGGCACCCACTGTCGGGGGTTTTCTGTGCCTCATATTATGGAGATAAACATGAGCAACTTTGCAGCCTTTAAGGCGGCCGTACAACGTCAGTTCGGTCGAATGACCACTGATAATAGCCTCCTGTTTATCGCTGATGTCAGCGGTAGTGACATGTGGGATATGTACCTCGATAGTTTCCCCGCAGGTACTAATGAAATTTACAAGGAACGCCGTGAATTCGACTGCCAGTGCTGCAAGTCATTCATCAAGCGTATGGGCAACGTAGTAGCCATCGACGATAATAACCAGATGATCTCTATCTGGGATGGTGAAGTCGAAGCTCCCTTTGATGTAGTCTCTAAAGCTATGTCCCGCTGGGTCAAATCAGCCCCTGTACGTGATGCTTTCTATTCCTGGGAGCACAAGGTCGGAACTGACGTCAATCACGCCTACAACGAAGATACGGGCGGTACGATGACCTGGGAGCACTTCTATTTGGAAGTACCTCATGCATTTTTCATGGGCAAAGATCTCATCGACTCCAAAAAGGGCCGTATCCGGGATCAGCGTAACGTATTCAAGCGTTCCCTGGATGAGCTAACCTGGAACTCTGCTGAAATAGTTCTGGAACTAATCGATCAGGGCTCTCTGTACCGTGGTGATGAATTCCGGGTAGCTGTTGCAGCTTTCCTGGAGCTATCCCACAAGTACGAAGATGTCCTGGATAGCCAGAAGGACCTCTGGTGCTGGAAACAATCACGATCTAACCCAATGGGTGGGATCCGTAATACGGCTATCGGGACGTTGTTAATCAACATCTCTGAAGGCCTAGAGCTAGATGTTGCCGTAGGTAAGTTTGAGGCAGTGGTAGCACCCACTAATTACAAACGACCTAAGGCCATCTTCACCCAAGCCATGCTCAAGGAAGCTGAAGGCACCATCACTGAGATGGGCTATCTTAGCTCCCTGGGCAGGCGTCATGCTAAGATGGACGACATCACTGTTAATGATGTCCTATTCCTTAATCGGCATGTTGCTAAGACACCAAGCAATGTCTTCGAGGAGATGGCTACGGAAGTAGCTGTTAATCCTAAACAGCTGGATAAAGTCGAAGAAGTTAGCGTAGCTGACTTTATCGAGAAGATCCTGCCCAAGGCAGAATCCATCCAGTTGATGATGGAGAATAAGCACCAGGGTAACCTGGTGACCCTTATTGCACCACAGGATGCTGAAGCCCCTACTATGTTTAAATGGGGTAACAACTTCTCGTGGACCTATGCCGGTGACGTAGCCGACAGCATGAAGCAGCGTGTTAAAGCTGCTGGTGGTAAGGTCGATGGTGTCCTTCGTTTCTCTTTGCAATGGAACGATACTGGAACTAACCAGAGTGACTTTGACGCTCACTGTGTTGAGCCACAGGGCAACCTGATTAGTTACCAAAGTAAGGTTAACCGCCGTACTGGTGGTACTCTCGATGTGGATATTCAAAATCCACGGGGAGAGATTGCCGTCGAAAACATCACATGGGCCGACCTCACTAAGATGGATGAAGGTCCTTACAAGTTCCTGGTCCACAATTACTCCCATCGTGGTGATGCCACAGGCTTTACCGCGGAGATCGAGTATGAAGGTCAGCTCTATTCGTACACTCACGATAAGGAGCTAAAACAGGATGAGAAGGTTGTTGTTGCTGAGATGACTCTTAGCAAGACCGATGGCATCAAGTTTACGAAGTCACTGGATTCGACGTATACCCAGAAGGAACTTTGGGGTATCAAGACCAACAGCTTTGTAGATGTGTCGTCAGTAATGCGTAGTCCCAATTATTGGGATGGAGCTAATGGCTCCGGCAATTCCCATCTCATGTTCTTCCTGAATGGCTGTGTTAACTCCAACAATCCACGGGGTTTCTACAACGAATTCCTGCAGGAACCTCTGCTTGAGCACAAGCGAGTATTCGAAGCTCTCGGATCTAAGATGCGGGTTGAGTACGCCCTGGACCAGATGTCTGGTCTCGGCTTCTCTACCACACAGCGCGGTAGCGTCGTAGCTAAGATCGAGGGTTCCTTTGCCCGCACTATTAAGATCAACTTTTAACAGGAGATACCAATGGCTACTGCCAAACTATTTGAGAAAGCTGTCCGTGCTAAACTCCGGTTTATTACGGAGCGTGGTGTAGTGTCCCTCGAAGATTTGTGGGACTTGCCCTTGTCGGCATTGAACGACCTGGCAAAGAACACTAACCGAGAGGTCAAAGCTTCGGAAGAAGAAGATTTCTTGAAAACTGCTACTGCTAAGGACAAGTCCTTGGCTCTGCAGTTTGAGGTTCTTCTGTACGTCCTGAAGACCAAAGTGGAAGAGCGGGATGCCAAGATTGCTTCCGTCGCCAAAGCTGAGCAGAAGGCCAAGTTGGTCAATGCTCTGGCTCGTAAGCAGGATGCTTCCATGGAAGCTATGTCTGAAGAAGAGATTCAGGCAGCTATCGCTGAACTCTAACAGTTAAAACCTCCTAGCTTAACGCAGAGCACCGATCTTCCAGAACATATCGGGGGTTGCAGGTTAAAGTCCTGCGGGGGTTACCAAATTTGAGGAGGTGGCGGAATGGTTACGCGCCAGATTGCAATTCTGGTTTATGCGAGTTCAAATCTCGCCCTCCTCTCCAATTTTACAGGAGAGCCAAATGGCTAAAGAAAACAAAGGCCAGCTTAACCCACGGTCACAAGGTCGGCGGTATATTACAGAGCTGCTGAACCAGCACACCGAAAAGGTCAATGATCTGTATGTTAAATACCTCAATGGTATGACAGATAAGTTGGTGGCCGAGGAAGTTATACGGGTACACCCGGAGTCAGATTTCGATGGTGACTCCGTAAACGGTATCCGTAGCCGTGCCTGGGGCATGATTTACAAAGAGCCTAAGCCAGTAAAACTGACCAATGCGCTGCGCATTGCAAAGTTGGAAGAAGACAACGTCGAGTTGGCAAATACCAACAAAGAGCTGGCAGAAAATAACAAAAAGATGATGGCTTACATCAAGCAGATCAGCGGAGTCCAGGATAATAGCGACAAAGCTGGTGGCACAGAGTCACCTATGTCTGATAAGATGGCCGGCGCAACTGAAGCAGGTGATGTTGTTACCGCTATCTTTGATGCAACAAAACAAACAACCAAGCCTGAACTGGTCGTAAATACTGCTAATACGGTAGGTGATTAATATTTGTGAGAGGATACCCAGAACACTGTTAAGGGCCCATCGTCCCCCCAGGATGTGGTCCCTGTCCCGCAGTGGCGAGGGAATGAAATATCTTATACAGGGCTAGTCCGTCCATCACACGGCAAATGTTATGGCGGCTCCTGTATAGCAACGGCTTATCACCAAGCATGCTCACTTCAATAGCCTTAATTGGCGCATCCTAATGCAGTTCGATTCTGCTGGGTTGCTGACATTTGGTAAGAAAAAGCAGGTTCAACTCCTGCCAGTTACACAGGCCGGTTAATCTAGTATTCCCGGAGTACAGAGCGGAGGGTTCCGTGAGCATGACACCTCGGAAAGACGGGGAGCTAATTTAATTTAATCAGGAGATACCCATGACTGTTAACGACCATCTGTTGTTAATATCAGGCAAGAGTGCGACTGGTAAATCTGCCAGTCTCAAAGATCTAAAAGAGCAGGATGGTGTCCTATACCTGAACTGCGAAAATGGTAAGAAGCTACCATTCGTCAACAAGTTTAAGCAGTTGACCGTTACTGATACCAGTCAGATCCCTCAGGCGTTCGAGCAGGCCGAGTTAATGCCTGATGCGCATACTATCATCATTGATACGCTGACGTTCCTGATGAACCTGTATGAGTCCACCAAGGTATTGAATTCAGAAAACACAATGAAGGCCTGGGGTAACTACGCCCAGTACTTCCAACTGCTCATGTCCCAGTGTGTAGCTAAATCCACCAAGAATGTGATCTTCCTAGCTCACTCCTCTGACATTTACAATGAGAAGGAGCTAGCTACCGAGACCATGGTTAAGGTCAAAGGTTCTTTGATGAACAACGGTATCGAGAGCTTCTTCACTACTGTCATCTCCTCCAAGAAGATGCCCCTATCTCAGCTAACAGATACGGTGGCTAAATCTCCTCTGTTTACGATTACCGAGGAAGACGAGCTCTTGGGATTCAAATATGTATTCCAAACCCGGCTAACTAAGGAAACCGTTAACGAGCGGATCCGTAGTCCCATGGGAATGTGGCCAATCAATGAAACTTTCATTGATAATAATGCACAGAATGTGCTTGATAGGCTCCACGACTATTACAGCTAACCCTGGTGTCCCCAGAGGTTAGGGCAGTAGTGTAAGCCATGCCTGCGCATCCCATATCTCCCACTGTTTTGCGCGGTACTACTGCCCTATCCCCTGGGGATACTTACTTTTACGGAGACCAAGATGCCCGACGAACTACTCGATGAAAAAGAAACGGCAACCAAAAACCTATTAGCAGATTCTGTTATTTTAGGGATCATCGCCGTGGAAGATGCCATTGGTCGTACTCTTATTCAGTACCCTACTATGACATTACGGGAATTCACTGTTGTGCTGAAACAGCATAAAGAAAAGATCCATAAGCTCTAACGGAACTGGGTACTTTTATGCTACAATACATGTCCGTTTTAACTGATGAAGACACCGGTGCACAGACCTTGATATTCCAGTTTACGGAAGGGGAATTATCTTTTGAATGCCCCACTGGACTTTCTGCAGCAGAGGCTATTGGCGTATTTAAGGCCTTTGTTTCTGTAGCTGAAGATATCATCGAAAACGAAAAGACCATCCACTAACTACCCAGCTATTACCTTCGGTAATGCTAATCCATCCATTCATATAAGGAGACTATATATGTCCACAGAATGGGACCTGCCAACCAATGTCGAAACTACATCCATCGAGCGTGTCGGTGGTGGTTACGCTTGGGAATCTGGTGTCTATGACACCGTGGTTAAGATGGTATATCTTAATCAATCTGCGTCTGAAGCCGTAAGCTTCAATGTCATCCTGGAAAACCAGGCCGGCAAAGAGCTGAAGGAATCTTTCTGGATCAAATCCGGTAAGGCCAAAGGCAACAAGACGTATTACACCAAAGACGGCAAAGATTATCCTTTGCCCGGTTACTCAGTAGCTAACTCATTGTGCGTGGCCGCCACTGGCGAAAGCCTGGCCAAGTGCATGGCAACTGCTGAAAAGAAAACCATCAACATCTACAACCCCGAACTCAAGAAAGAAGCTCCTACAGAGCGTCCTGTATTGATGGGTCTTGCTGGTGTGAAGGTTAAGGTGGCTGTTCATCAGATCACCGAAGACAAAACTGCAAAGAATGAAGCAGGCGACTACGTGGCTACTGGCCAATCTCGCACTGTCAACGAATGCAAGTTCTTCGGCAATGAAGCTGGTAAGACCACTGAGGAAATCCTCAGTGACTCCGACGCCACCATGTTCGATAAGTGGGCCGAAAAGAATACCGGTACCGTTATCGACAAAACCACCAAAGGTACTGCAACAGGCGGAACGTCTGCTGCTGATATCATGGGTGGCGGTACAACCGCACCTGCTGAATCTGCATCACTTTTCGGATAATGCGGGTCTGCGGTATAGATCCAGGTAACAATGGAGCTCTATGTGTTTTGGATACTAATCGTCCAGGGCATGTAGAGCTACTGGATATCGCCAAGTCTACCACATACTTGATGACTCATTGGCTCCATAACCAACAGGTAGATATTGTCTGGAGAGAGGATGTTCATTCCTTATTCGGCATGTCTGCTAAATCTAATTTTGGCTTCGGAAGAAGCGTAGGTATCGTTACCGCGGTATCTGAGATCGTGACCAAAGGTATTGTAGCTAAAACCGTAACCCCTAAGGTATGGCAAAAATACGCCGGGGTAACAGCCAAGGGCAAGGCAATCAAAAAAGAGGTGAGCTTAATAGCCACCACCTTATACCCATTAGCTAATATTTACGGACCGAAAGGAGGCCTACTTGATGGCCGCTCGGACGCACTATTAATAGCCCATTACGGGGTTAACCACTCTTAAGGAGAGTAAGATGAAGATCGAAATTAACATCGATATCGAAGCTATTGTTCGTGAGGAGATCCGCAACTTTGTTCGTGAGAACCTCGTAATCAACAATGTTGTTGGTGCTCGAAATGCTGCCTCAGCCAGTGCAGCTACAGTAGGTACCTCTGATGAAGTATCCGTCACAGTTACACCTGAAGTACAGGCACCATCTGCTACCAAGTCCAAAGGACCTTCTGGTGGCGGTGAGTGGGAGTATGCTGCTAAGATCGGCAAACGTCGTTCCAAGGCAGACATTGCCCTGCACGATAAGGAAGTAGCTCTTGATCGGCTGCTGACTCCGGAAGAAAAAGGGATCGAAGCAGCCCATGTGGAAATCAATGAGCAGACTGAAGTTGATGCCAAGGCAGCTGAGAAAGAGCGTGTACGAATTGACGCTATGGCTCAAGAGGGCCTGGATGCAGCTACAGCTGAAGCAGAGGCAGAAGCGGCAGCAGCAGCTGCTGAAGGACCTGCAGATGATGATAGCGCAGCTGAGGGCGATGCAGAGGCATCAGTCGAAGTTTCAGACGAGACGGAGACTGTAATCCCGGAGGGCGAGCAAATCCCAAAGTCAGAGCCGTTAGATACCCAATCTCTGTTTGACTAATGTGGAAAAACATTAAGTATTTCCTCTACACCCTGATTACTCTCGCCGTAGGTATCCCAGTGTTACTGGGCCTATGGTGGAGCATTCAGGTTGTTGTAGTCATCATCATCGGTGGACTAGTGTTTGTTGTTTACAAAATTTTAGATACTGAGCAAATTAAAAAGTCTTAGTAAACCAATCCCAGACATCTTCGACGTTAGATGGGCCAGCTATTGTAGAGGCTGAATCTAGCAGGTCACCTTGTCCCAACAATGTTGGCATGAGGTTGCCTGTTAGAGGTCCGCTAGCGTTAGCTAAGGTCTCTACATCCAGGCCATACTGCATGCCAGCTGCAACACCAATACCAGTTGGCGATCGCTGCAGCATGTTACGCACTGATCTAATATTACGAAGCTTATAGGTCAGGAATGGTGAGAAGCCCATGGAGTTTAGTACCTCCAGGATCGGGTGCATATTCTCATCAAACAGTACGAACTGATCGATAGCATCATGCAGTGCGTCCTCAAAGGACTGCCCTTTCACATCCACTGCATGGCTAATCATTACATACCTACCCAAGAAATCAGTGATTTGCACGATTTTCTTGTGGGTACGGTAGACCTCACTATCTCTGTGCAAGACGATATTCTTCGCAATAGACGTCAGCTGACTAGGTATTTTGTCAGTATATTGTGTAACCTTATCCTGCTGCATGACACTGTTCATCCGGTTTAAATACCCCTTGGAAGATGACGTATTTACGTCCTCCACCACTAGGGAGTTAAGACCGAATGCGCTGAGCAGGTGAATAGGGTTATTATTCACTTCAGCTGTTACAGCATCATACTCAGATTGCACTTTAGGCTTCTCGAGTACCGAGGCTACTTGCAGCTTTTGATGCAGATCTCTCTGCTTCTCGGTATCTGCCTCATATCTAATATACGCTTGATACCCTTCCCGCATCTTCTTAGCAGTGTATGCTGGGGAAATTCCGCGGATGGTTAGAGCCAGCAGGTTACTGACAAAGTTGTTAATCACCACCATCAATGTGGCCATTACAACACGCTCCATACCGAAGGACATTACCTCTCGGATGCCAGCATATCCCCTCCGAATAAACGTCTTCATCCAACCTAAAGATTCATTCTGCAGGAACTCAAGGTTAGCCGGGTTCAGGGCACTATACCCAAATGTCTTATACACAATATTTTCACGCACCATGAACTTACCGTCCAGGGAGAATTTGTGCATGTACTCTCTGACCTCCCTAGGGAGCTTACGGTACTGCTCATGATACTTGGACTTAGGATCCAGGATATCCACAAACATCTTCTCATTGCCTGGATACACCTTCACCCACTCTTCGCCCAATACGTCTATAGTGGCTTTGTCTGCATCAATAGTGTTCTTCTTATTGATGTAGGAAGACCTCATGTGAGCAAACACATTCTGAAATTCCATATCAGGTTGGAAGATAGCTTCTACGCTATCTGCATTCATGATTACCCGGTAATCAACGATGTTATTCTTGCCATCCCGGATAGGGCTGAGACGTTGCTCTTCGTCTTCAATACCCATCTTCTCCAGATTTGATTCCCTCTTGTGGATCTTGGCAATGTGGGCCCGGATCGCAGATATATCTGGTGTCTTATCGGCTTTCTGGAACTTCTCATTTTTAGCTAAAATATCAGACAATAAGGTACCGCTGTGATGCAGACCAGTTGTCGACAGGATACCCGATACGTGGCGGTTCTCAGGCATCGATCTAGACACATACATCACGTTATGGGCCTGAGGTACTCCAGGGATGTTACCCATCTTGTAAACGTGTGGGTAGCCCTTCCTGGCCATGGCTTTACGTTCCTCTGGAGTATCTACTCCAGTGATCATGTCGGTCAGGTCATCAATACGATCTACAGTGAAACCCTTCTGGGTCTGGATACCGTTACCGTCAAATAGATTATCTAAAGACATAGCTACGAATGCCCTGTGCCTATTCAGCATAAACTCAAAGGCGTTGGTATCCGGATCAGCTTCGAGCTCTCTGGCCATCATATCTTTGACCACTGCATTATCTTCGCTCTTCTGACTAAGCAATGCAGACAGTGTAGCAATGGCATCCATTCTGCGGATGGTATTTGCGTTTAAGGCATCACCAGTAAGATACGTGGCCGCTATTGTGGATACGTTAAAATGCCCTTGTGGACGTTTACGCTTCTTGGTAGCCAAGAAATACCCCAACTCCATGGTGTATTTGAATGCCATAGATGTAGATTTAAGATTAGATGCTTTAGCTAATTTCTTGATCTCTTGCTTAATTAGAGCAGGATTGCCGATCAGCTTAACGATTTGCTGTGGTGTCATGCCTACGTCGTCAGCCAGTAGGCTCTGCAGATCAGTCTTCAATACCACGCGGGTAATAGCTTCACGAGCTTGTTTGCTGATCTCTTCCGAGTTAACAGATTTCCATGCAGCATTCATGGTGCGCACGGAATCTCGCTCCACTTGTTGGAATAGCTTGTTAATATTCACCTTGGCAAACAGCAACCGCTTAATAAGCTTGAGCGTAAGAGCTCCTTTGCCTACTTCATCAGCCAATGCTTTAGTGAGACCGGTGATCTGACTGTACCCAGCAGTCACCATGGCGTCCCTAGCTGCACCTTCACCGAGAGCAGCGACACCAATAGCAGCAGCTGATCGGGAAACCTTACCCAGTGCGTTATTAGGAGAAGCCTTAATAGCTTTGTGCACTGCAGCAGAGATGAACTCTCTGATCATCTTATCAGAGCCACGTACCAGATCTCTTGTCTTGGTCTCTAGCTTACTGGCTTGGGAATCATGCCTAGTCTGGATATCAATGAGAGATACCAAAATAGCTAGCGATTCCTCATGCGCATTCTCTTTGTTCTTACGAAAGATTACTCGAGTAAACGAATCTACTATTAGATCAATCAGGTGGACAAACCGGCCAGCTAAGGTCGTACCGCGGTCAGGCAATACCGTTGTGAAGCTTTGAGTGATCCGGATCATCGCAGGATTAGTAGTGGCATACGCCAAGAATTCTTCAGGGAGATGAGCAGCATCTGGACCAAATACATAATTGTATTGATCCTTAGCTAGCTTGATCTCACTCGGAGTAGCAGTACCTGGGATATGGCTGAGGAAGGCTTTAAATCCTCCCTGCTTATCGACAAGCTTCTTGGTCTGCTTACGCACCTCACGGATCTGGTCACCTATCAGAGGGTTATCCCGAATAGCCTGAACAGTCATGGCATGCAGCAGTTCATGCGCATACACCTCCTGAGGAGAGTATTCGTTACGATTACCAGGCAACTGCCTGCTCAGAGATACCGTCATACGCTTGTTAACGCTATCGTAGGCACCTTGAGTAACCCCATTGATCTGTTCCACCGTCATACGGACAGCACCTATGGAGTCCAATCCTCGGCCCATTGTGTCGATAATACGCTGTAGTGTAGCAGAGTGAGAGTCCATCTCTTGCTGGGTACCGTAATAATGGCGAGAGATGTTCTTAAAGCGAGAGAGCAGAGCAGTGACACTAGCCTTCGTAATATCCTTGGAGAACACCGTCTTCTCATCGCTTTTCTCTTGGTTACCCAGAGAATTATACGCCTCTACCACAGCCTTTATGTCAGCATCGATAGTAGCTTGGGTCTCTCCAAGATCTACCGTTACCTCGTACTTACGTAGCTCAGCTTCCATCTTGGCAATGTTGCCATCATAGGCTGCTCCAACTTTGGCACGATAACCTTCCAAAATAGTGGTGTTATTCGTGGTATCCCCAGTCAGCAGACTAATAATTATTTCTCTTACATTAATCCGATCTTCCGTAGGGAACATCTCTTTGAGGGTCTCGGTCATTCCGCCGATGTACGGGTTATTTATGCTGTCTGCCAAAGCTATATTCACAAAATCACGAGCTGTTTCAGCAGTGTACTGAGCTAATATATTAGCTACTTCGTGAGGAGAATTGTTTCTGAACATCCCAGTAATGTAGTTACGCACGGAATCTGCAAGCCTAGCTACTGCAGGGTGGATCAGGAACATGGCCATCTTGTGAGCAGTACCAGCTGCCTGGATCTCTGCTACAGCAGAGTCCATGGACTTACCAGCTTCAGGGTTAGTCTCGGACATATTAGGAATATACATCTGACTGGGCTCTAGACCCTCTGTAGATTCGATTTCTCTTAGCTCATCCTTCTTCTGAGTGGCTTCATTAGCATGTGAGATAACTACCTGCCGCAGCTCTGCAACATCTTTTTTATCTGTTCCTTCTAAAAACCGGTTAACGTGCGCAGTGTCACGGATCCAGTTTTCTACCTCTGTCATCAAGGCAGTCCCGTTATCCGCATCCAACTGCTCAGTTGCAATAAGGACCTTCTCCATCTGATCTTTCATGATCAGAGACAAGTTCACATCAGGAGAGAGACCTAACCGCTTAAACTCTGCATTATATATTTCAGCAAATTCTGCTAATAGCTCAGGACGACCAAATGCTGCATCGTACAGTGGCAGAAGGTGAGGTACTTTATCTAATGACAGAGCCAGCAAGGCAGCATCCGTATTGATAATACCTCGGATCAGCGCGCTAACTCCAGGTGCACTAAACGTCTGTTGCCGGGCAGTAGCCGTGACATCTCGGGTACCTCCGTCAACGTGATCTTGCACACGAACACTTACGGTATGAGCGTTGCTATCAGACTTATCCGATACCCGTTTACTCATATCAATAAATGAGTCTACGCCTGCGTCAGACAATGGGCCCTTATATTGTGGCAGCCACTTCTTCAGCCCATCCTGAACTAGAGCAACCGTCTCAGATTCAGTAAGGCTAGATCGTTTTTCATCAGCTAGTTTTTTATCCCTAGCTGCAATGAAATGTGCCATGAATACGGCATGCATGATCTCACCGGCTTGAACCACAGCCATCCGGTAATCCTTGGTATCTCCAAGGAGAGCATCCAATCCTCGAGCTAATCTAGGCTCAATGATTTGCTTGATTACATTCTGGAAGATCTCTTCGTTAAACTCATGCCCCTTATGCATGTTGTTCTTGATCTTGTTGCCTACATTGTTGCCCATACCCAGGACATCCAACTGGCGTTCAAACTCTTCAATCTGCTTAGCACCCTCTACTTTGTCAGCAATATAGAGCCTACGCAGTACACCAATCTCTTGGTATAGATGAGAGATAATAGTTTTGGCCACCCCAGTAGCTACGGCAGGATTGCCGGCACCATACTGAGACATGACGAAAGGATACTTAGCTAGATCTCGTGCATCCTGATCAGCTAGGTCAGGGAACAGGTAAGCAAGAGCCTGTGACCGTGCTACGTACGTCTCAGACAGCTTATCCAACCAATCCTGATCTTTGCCCTTCTCTTCTTCATGGTACGTAAGGGCTACGTCCATTCCGGAATAGTGCTGAATTAGTGCACCCAGATCCATATAGGTATCGACAGGGATCTTGTCCCCATCATCCCTATCCTTATTAAGGGCGTGGATACCCCCCTCAAGGTGGGTGGTTTCCTCAGGTGTTTTACCAATATACACCGCAGTCTGGTTAAGGTGCTTCTCCAGAGTTTCCCGATCATTAAATGTAGGGAACTGGAATATGTTGATAGCAAACCCGTTAGCTACACCATCAATCTCCGCAGGGATATCAGACTCGAAGTTCATCTTGGGAGCTTCTGGGGCTACGGGAATAGCTTCACCGGTAGCCTTGGCGGTTTCTACTGCAACAGCATGCTTATCCATCGCCGTCATATGCGCCTTCCAGGCAGCATGGTAAGGAGCGTATATGGATAGGGCATGCAGGCCACCCAGGAGAGAGATATCAGCTCCTGAATATGGGCTATTTTCTTTGGTGTACAGTTTCAGAACTACAGCATTAAATTTCTCCATGTCCACTTTAGACATGTTGGAGTCAGCTGCCCTAAGAAGAGCTATGGCTTCCTGGATATCAGCATCTTCCATGTACTCATTGAAGGTGCTTACGATATTCACCGGTACCCGCTTATCTACTTTGTAGCCTAGGGCGTACATCGCAGCGAACTGGAACAGGTGCAGGTTCTCTTTGGTAAATGTGGTCGTCCCCTGTGGAGCAACGGCCCACCGCGTAAAGTGACTGTTCTGTGGGTTTACACCCAGACCAACCTGCATAATACGATGCTGAGACTGCAGGGCGTATTTGAAGAAGAAGTTCTTCAGTTTGCCTGCCGTGCTAAATTTAAGAACACTATCCAGTGCATCTGTCTTACTGCCATTAGAGGCATTGGCCGAAGTAACATACGCCTTGGTGTCTGTTTTCTCATCTACGGGAACAACCCCCATCAGGAGTTCTACGGTACCCCGGAAATCTTCAGACATTGCAGCTATTAACGGCAACGTAGAGGTTTCACCCCAGACTACATTCTGCAGTTTCTCTAGCACTTCACGCATCTTCTTTGGAACATCACCAAAGGATCTGCGGATGCTGCTAGCCGTAAACTTTGCAGGAGCCTGCAAAGGAGCTGAATTAGAGTCGTTCTCTGCACCATCAGTCAGCACACTAATTGCTGCATTATTTAGTTCAGTGCTTTTCTCGAGCTCCTCTACGGAACCCTGCTCAACAGCGTGAGTAATATGTTTGTATTGCTGTCCGTGAGTAAAGTTCCTGCCATCACCTTCTTCGGATTCAGCAACTTCTTTAGCTTGTTGGGGCGTATACCCAAAATCCCATTTGCCGACGTTAACATTAATGAATGCTACGGTACTGCCAGGAACCTGTGCTTCGTTATTTATGATCTCAAAGGCCATGGATCCCAGGGCAGTACCTAAAGAATCCACGTAAGCAGCAGTGTATTTACTGCTAGCTGAAATACCCAGGGATGCCAGGATGACATTAGCTACAGACTGCACAGCTTGTTTGTGATCTAGGCCGACCCCTTCGAGGGCATTATAGTCAGTTGCAGATAGTGCCCTACGCCGATCGCCGTACAGGAACTCCCCTTTTTCTTGGTCTGAAGATAGCGGATTATCATTAGTATTTTGAGCAATCCAGTTCTGAGCACCCATCATCAAGGCAAACACCACCTGAGGGGGCAGCACGGCTTCCCCTGTGAGCACTGTCTTACCGTCTTCGACTTTGGTAGAGAACTGCTCAAGGAGCCTCAGAGGGGTCTTCAGGGCAGGGGCAAAGCCATTACCTGCTATGTAATCGTCAGAAGTAACCAGATTAGCGTAGGCAGCAGCGTAAGCAGTATACCGGTTAGCGTACAGCTCAGCGCCTTCATCACTTAGCCCGATAGCCCGCAAGGCATCCATCAGTGTCTGAGGACTGTTGAAAGCCTCTGACGGGATGTTAAACAGCCCTACCCGCTTCTTGGTAATTTTTACCAGTTCAGCGAAGGTTTTATTCTTGAGGGTAATACCTGATTTGGTAGAACCCATGATCTGCTGATTAACGAATTCGGATACGAAGCTTACCGTAGCATCCAATACAGGCAAGGTTTCGGTCAGGATGAGTTTCTTAAACTCACCTGCCTTCTTGCCTACCTTAGTACCCGCCTTTTTAATGGGGGTGCTGAAAGTCTCGTTAGCTTGCCCGGTCTCTACCAGCAGCATACCACTGGCTTCGAACACCTGACCTAACAAGGTATTGTCTGTTTTAGCTAGACCTAACAATTTAGAGACACTGGCAACCAACTGAGACCAGATAGAGCCCTTGGGCTTAGCTGCATTAGGTAGATCGATTGCCTTCATATCCATCAGCAGACGCTGAAGATGCTTGTTGGTCAGGCCGTACGTCATTAACTCGTCAGCATGCTTAATTGTAGTGAGCCTATTAAGCATGCTTTTATCATAGTCAGAAACATTATTAGCAGGATCCGCAACATACTCTTTGATGTGCGCAGCAATGGCTTCTAGTTGAGCTACAGCATCTCGTTGAGTTTGACTGTTAGGGGATTTGAATGCACTAACGGCTGCCACATGCAGTAGTTCATGCAGAGTAAGCTCTTCATTTAAGGCACCGGGACTAAGCGTAACTAGCTTAGCAACTACTTCTCCGGTTCCCTCTATAAGATCGTAGTCAACATACCCGTCAAATTCTTCATCTTCTCGCTGTACTCGCACACCTGTGTATTGAACCTTTACAGCACCTACTTTACCAACCAAGGCTTTAGCGAGCTCTACATAGGCGGGGTTAGTAGCTGTATCAATAAGCTGCTGAAGCAAGACATTCGCTGTTGTGCCCTTCTTGATTAGGGCAATTACTTTGTCCGTTAAACTAGCGGAGTCATAGTCCTTCTGGCGTTGGGTTAGCTCGGTAGTGCTGGCAGCAGTAACCGTGCCTTCAGGAGCACTTTCCACCTTCTCTGTGGTGTCTGCACCGACATTGGTATTCTGTGAGCTAAAGTTAATGGAGTCCGCGGACACTTCAGTAGAGCCGGCATTCCTATTAGCAGAATGCATAACCAACTTATCCGTAGGACGGCTGGTAGCCACATAGAGTGCCTGATAGCTATTCTTGGGAGAACCATTGGTCCACCCGCCAATGCTATTCAGGCCATCCTCCATAACATACACATTACGGTACGTAGAGCCTTGGGCCTTCCAGGCAGTGATCGCGTATGCAGGATGCATCTCGATATTAGCTATGCGAGATACAGCGACATTCTGCTCTTTGAACTTGGTGTACTGCTCTGCATTTAGACGTTTTTTAGCCTTAGCGTATTCAGCTGAAATAGCCTCTTGCAACGTCTTTCCATCAGGGAAAGTATCCGTATCAGTTACAGCAGGAATTCGTGTTTTTATTTCCTCGCCGTTAATAAGGTCCCTCATCAGGACCTCTTGATACGGAATAGATACCCCTTCAAATTCCAGGTGCTCCACCTCACCTACTTCAAGGATTTCATATTCACTACTATTCCAGATAGCTGCATCGCCCTCATCCTTGGGCTGCAACTTCACAGTGGAATAGGACATCAACACATCACCTACAGCATGGATGCCGTAGACACGGGTATCGCCAAACAACCGCTCAAAGATATCTCTGTTCAGATTAAAGACAGAGGCACCTTGGTTCCGATTATTCTCATTAAATGCCGTAACGATCCGAGTGCTTAATGGGTTCAGCAAGTAATCTTTAACGAAGGAGGTAGCTACGAATTCAGCGTCTCCGGTAAATATGACACCAGAGTTAGTAGATTCTGAGAAATTAGTCTTCCGGTCACCTTTAGTGATCAGAACCGCTTTCTCTTTGATCTTCTCTTGCAGCGTCTTAACATCATCCAAGACAGCAGTGAACAACCCAGTAAGCCCTAAGATAGGAGACTTACCAATTTGCCGCTGAGGCTTGAGTAACTTGACCCGGTTAGGGTATTCAGCTTCATCGAAGACAGGGCTATTAGAGTTACGGCCGAACAGGGCACTAGCAGCAACCTTGAGAGCTTCTTTAGCTGAACGAATAGGTGCCAGCTGTGCAGAATCACCGAGGAAGAGTACTTTTATACCACGTTCCGCGGCTTTCTCTTTAATCAGCTGGGTCATGTTCTCACCCAGCATCGATGCTTCATCGACAACCAGTAATTTAATGCCCTCTAGCTTATCACCATCCAGATCTTCAATATCCTCTAGACCCTCTTTCCTCTGTTTTTCATCAGTAGGAATGAGACCTAAAGCAGTCCAGATAGTACTGGCTTCCTCGCCGGTAGCCTTAGCTAGGATAGCTTTAGCTTTATTAGTGGTGGCTGTGTACAGAATTTGTTTCTTGGTCAAGCCAGAGTTTTCGATGATCTTGCTAACAACAGTGGTTTTACCAGTGCCACCACGACCTTCAAGAACAAATTCCCTAATAGCTGATCCGGTATCTTTCAGCCAATCACCAATCTTGTCGATCGCTACCCGCTGTTCAGCGTTAGCGTATCCACCAGGAACCACCTCATATTTAGGCTCTTTGATGACTGTGTCATCTTCAGCTACCGTATCTTCTTCTGTCTCCGATACCTCCCCAGCAGGGACGTCCTCTGTTTCGGCTGCCTCAACATCTGGAGACTCTTCTGTGTTGTCCGGAGTTCCGTCCTGGTCCGCAGCATCATCTCCCGCATCAATATTAGCCGGTGGAGCGTCTGGGGGAGGTGGGTTCTGCTCAGATACCCCTTCTTGTTCAGAAGATGTATCGCCAGCTGTGCTGCTAGCTGTATCAGGTGCAGCCTCAGCTGAGACGGTTTCCGTGCCTTCAAGATCGTTAATTGCATCTACGTCCTCTTCGGTAATATCTTCAGCTGTTCTGTTTTCTTCCTGTGCGTTTAATTCCTCTACGGCAGCAGCTAATGCCACTGCTTCTCGCGTAGCAGCAGCAGCAGTCTGAGCGAAGGTGGTGTCCTTGTGGCCCATGGCCAGCTTGAACATAGCTTCACCGTAATCAGCTTCCTTGCTGACGGTACCAATGAACTCACCAGAGTTCTGGTGGATCTCGTATACATATTCTTTATTGTCTCGAGCTATTTTGAATGACTCTGCGGTCATCTCAGTATCTTGGGTGTACTCCATTACCCGGTTACCGCCAGCAGCGACATTACCTCTTACGTATACCGGTTTCCCTGTCTTAGCTTCCTTCTTGGCAGCAGCCACAAAAGCATTATGCTTACGACGAATATTACCAGAGTGCACAGACATACGCTGAAGAGAAGTCTTCATGGCCAGTACTGCAGGAGCATTACCTGGATCAGCTAGTAGTGTCTTTGCCGCGGTATTGATCTCGTCGAAATACGTGTTGAAACCTTTCCAACGGGTAGAGGTACCATCGATGCTCTCTTGGTGTACGTCTTCAGAGCTCTTACCGGCTTTAGTTAATACAGCCTTCTCTATTTCAGTTAGCTCTTTACCCAGTTTCTGGGTAATTTTCAGGTTCTCTACCTGGGCTTTATCTGCTTTGGTCTTGGCTTCTTTATCAGCTTTTTCAATAACAGCAGGAGCTACATCCTCCCCAGATATGACATTACGGAAAGTACCATCTTCTTTTTCCGCAGCAGCCGCTTCCTGTTCCTCAGCCTCTTTAGTAGCTACAGCAAGTGTAGCCAGGAATTCAGTTTTCTTAGCTTCTTTACGGGCAATTTGTGCCTCTGTCAAAGCTCTCTTACCTACCCGTTGTAGAGTAGCTAAAGACTCTTTAAGAGTCTCCGGATTGTCAGTTATGGTGTCGAGGGCAGCATCTAATTCAGTATCGGTAATCTCCGATACGGCCAGTGCTTCCTCAGCCGCAGTCTTAGCAGCTTCAGCTGCTTTAGTCTCCGCTACCTCGGGGCGTACCCGTTCAGGCAAAGCGTCATATTCTGCTTGTACAGCTGCACGGTCCTCTGCGGTGAACTCTGGATTCTCAGCAGTTAGCTGCTCCAGTAGATCAGCACGTTCAGCCAGAATAACCTCTTTATTGGGGTGATTAGGCGTATCTTTGAGGATTTGCTCGATCACATCAACACGTTCATTAATGGCATCACCCGCAGGTGTACCTTGAACAGTTTCTGATTGAGCTAATTGCTCACGCAATCCTGCAGCTCTGGATTTAGCAGTAGCTGCTTTAATAGGAGTTACGACAGCTGCTTTGGTTACTCCAATAGTTGCTCGTGCAGCCACCATGGCGCTTACACCACCAGGAGTACCTAGAGCTTCTGCCAAGGCATCATGAGCAATTGCACCGGTATCTGTGATCTTACCAGCTTGAGCTAGCTGTTCGGCCGTAGCAGTAATACCACCAGATACACCCTCACCAACCAGCGCTAGTGTTGGGCGCACTATGGTTAGATTAGCTATAGAAGCTGGTAGAGATTTATTTACAGCTCTAACTGTTTTCTGTACCCAATTAAGGCGAGCTATTGGGATGGCTTTAAGTGCAGCCATATCACCAAATTTCTCAGCCACTGTGGCTACAGCAGACCATGCTTTAATTCGGCCAAGTTCTTTAGCTGAAGGCTCTCTGTTATTAGTAGTCCTGAATTCCTCTATAGCTTGGTTACCTTTACCAACAGCAAGTGACGTCAGAATAGCTGACTGCGCAATTGGACCACCAACAGTGAAGGCAATCATGTAGGGAACGCTGTCTATACCAGATTCCAAGAATGTACCTAGATCGTTAGTGACAGCGTTCCATGCTGCAGCCCAATTACCGTCGTTCTTAGCGATAACTTCAAATGCCTTTTGTGCTGTTAATTGATCAGCACGGTTAACAGGGACATGTTTCTTTACACCCTTACCGAAGGCTTCAATGGCATCAAATTGAGCTTTATTTGTTGTAGCTTGTTTGTCGAGCTCAGCAATTCTTTTATGTTTGCTGGTAGCCCGGAAAGTATCATCAGACTCCGTACGTTCAACGTCTTGACCTAAAGTACGATAAGTCTCCAACTCCTGAGGAGTAACCACTTCATCCAGGCGGTTAAACCGCTTGGCACGTTGGTTGTGGAGATCTACTTCATTATTGAGAGTAGTGTTACCTGTGAAGGCAGAAGCGCCCTGAACTCCCAGGTCTACGGCCGTACTGGCTATGCCATGTACCCGGTTGCCTGCATTGCCAATAGGAGCAAAGTCCTCGATAGCCTGATTCTCTTGGGCATCCCGGATGGCGTATGTTTTAGCTGTTAGTTCATCAAGTCCGCGGACTACGTTACCTGCAGTATTCTTGACCGAATAGGTACCGTCTTGGTGCTTGGTTACATTACCTTGCCGATTTACAACAGGAGAAGCAGGTTCATCTGTGTAGATGTTTTGATTATTAATTCCTTGGATTACATCATTTACGGAATCATCAGCAGCTAGTTCCATATGCATACCCACTAAGCTCCCTTGCTTAGCAGACTGTATTGCTGATTTTGCAGAACGTACTCGTTGGGCTATCGATTGTTTAGCGGCAGAGACAGGACCAGCCATGGTTATAATATCCCATTGGTATTAAGGGTTCAGTAGTTTTTGCAGTGCCGTGTTAGACAATACTTTATTTTGCATTGCCGCTGGAAGTTGGTCCATAAGAGCTTGTAATAGTACGTCTTTACTAAGACCGGAAACATCTCCCTTATGTAGACCACCAGAGTCCCCATACCCAGGAAGATACAAATCATTTCGATCTATGGTATCGCTGTCTCCAATGGTGTTATTCAGGACCTTTACTACGGCTACACTAATTGCAGTGGAGGAGATACCCGCTTTGCTTAACAAATTCTGTGCTTTAGCCATTACGTTTTTAATGACCCTACGTGTTTTAGCACCATCAACAGTGGCTTCACCTGTAGAGGTAAAGCGTTGATTCAATGAGTCTGCAAGCTCTCCGTAGGAGCCTGTACGTAGTTTGCTGGCAAAGCCCAGTTCGACTTTGGTAGCACCAAGGTTAGCTTCAACAGCTGCTTCATTTAGATCCTTTACCTGCTTATCTTTGGCGTCTACCTGGGCAAGGAAAGAGCTAACATTTGGATCAGATTTAATATGTTGTTTAGCTATCTGGGCAAGATGGCGTTCTGATAGCCCCTTGTTCTCGGGTTTACCACGAAGACCAGATACAATCTTGGATTCTAACGTAGCACGTAAATTCTTAGGAGCAGCCAAGATAGCTGCAGACATTCTACCAGTAGTATAGGCAGCCAGTACACCTTGAGTTACTACACCTCCAAGGGCATTTCGTGCACTAGAAAATGTCTGGATCTGAGCCCCTCCCGGAACTGTCGCAAGTATTGCTGCACCCGTCTGGGAGCTAAGAGAATCTTTAGTAGCCCGAGCAATTCGGGCAGTCATATCTGCAGACAGCTCTCTGGTACTCTGCATTTCTTCCAGTTTACCCAAGGCAGCATTACGCTCGGCCGTAGTCTTACCAGGATCCGCAAGGGTATCCAGGAGAGGCTGAGCCTTGGTGTCATTGGTAAAGACTGTTTTTTGTTTAGCTAAATCACGAAGACTTTTTGCACGGGTTTCTTCCGTAAGGGTAGCGTCATCCCGAATACGTTTTTGCTCTTGGTTAAAAGCAATACGGGCCCGAAAGTCTTTAGCAGCATTTATTTGAGATGTAATCTCATCACGTTCGTTCTTGTCTCTGGCAAATTCCAGAGAATCTTCCAGTTGCCGTAACCGCTTGGGATCTGCTTTTTCGTTAAATTCAATTTCTTGTTTGGTCTTTTTACGAGCAAGTTCAGCAGTATTCCGCTGGGATTCTGCTGTTAACCGTTGGGATGCAGAGGTTAGCAGGTCATCTGCTTTACCAGCTTCATCACTTTCAAAGGATGCTTGATCACGCACTTCTTGACGATCTAACCGAAGGTTCTGGTCGACAGCACGTTGTTCATCAGCTACCCGGAAATCCTGATTCTGTAGATCTGTGACAGCAGAGGTAACTGCACTATCATCCATGAAGGCTCGTGTAGCTTCATCAGCTTGCTGAACTGCATTCTTGCGGTCAGCATCTGTAGGCAAAGACTGCAAATAGGATACAAACTCTGCAGTATCCCGTTTGGTCTTCTCATCGCTGAAGTCCTGTACTTCATCACCAAGCCCACTAATAGCGTCTCCAAGACCTTTGCCCGCATCACTGAAGGCCCTGAGAGATGCACCATGATTAGGACCAGACACATTTCTCCAGGTAATAGGCGTTGCCATCAATCTTCTCCTAAATTAACCGCCAACGAGCTGAAGGTGGCTGATATCTGTATTGGCTTGAGTACCTTGAATGTACCGTTGACGTGCACGAATTTGGTTATTAATGGTGGTTTCCTGGTTAGCCAGGTTGGCATCAGCAATTCTGCTCTCTTGAGCAAAGGCTTTCTTGGCAAGACCTAAGGACTTAATAGATGCCCAACCTTGAGCTAATCGACCAAGTCCACCGAGGACACTACCTGCAGCGCCAAGGGTACCTTGGTTAAATCCGAATCCTTGTTTCTGACTATTAAAGTCAGGAATATTTGCTTTATTCAATCGAACCCGATCAGCAATTACTCTATTTTGCTCGCTTAGATCATTAGCTTGGGCAGTAACACCAAGCGGGACTTGAAGTCCCTGTATAGATCCATACCCACCTTGCCCAAAGTTATTAACGTCCTCATCAATATCTTCAAACTGACCGGTCTGAGCATTATACTTACGTACCATTACAATCTCCTGGGTTCATTGTTATCCGCACCCTAGCTGGGTTTGGAGTAAATGTCTATTTCTAAGCCATATCAGTATTAAACAAAGTGTCTCTTATTCCATCGATATTGTAGATTTCGAACTGTAATGGGACAGATTCAACCGATTGAGAAATAAGAGCTGGTGGCGACATAGGGTTATCTATTGCCGCAGTAACATAAGTACTAAGTAGATTAATCGGGGTAAATCCGTCATGATCTAACATTAAACCCCTACGTATTTTATCGAGATAATATTGGCGGGTATCCGTTATTTCCCTGAATTGTTCCTCAGCTGCTGAAAGATCTTCGTATTCTCCTTCTACGTAGATCTCTGCCACACGGCTGATATACGTTGTGGATGTCCCAAACATCTTAGCTACATCGAAGAAGTCGATGGAGTTAAAGCTCATGGTATCGAAATTGAAGGATCCCATTGTAACACTAGCTACAATACTCAGAGCTACAGCCAATTCAGGTTCATCTTTAGCAACCATGGTGATGGCTGCCTTAATGATCTGATTCTGAATAAATCCAATAGCAAAGCTAAGTAGAGTGGGTGCCCAGGCTATTGTACTAACCCCTGCGATACCCGCAGTCACGGTAGCTGTAGATACGATACCGGTTACAGGGGCAGATATTGATAAAACCCCTCCAGTAAGAAACTGACCTGTACCTGTTATGGTCACGAGGCCTGACTCAGCTATGGTGACAGGGACTGCTGTCACAGCTCCACCACCAGAGGCGAGCCCAGTACCTACTGCAGAGCCACCAGCAGCCCCTCCAGCTGCTCCTCCACCTGCGGCAGCCGTACCCTGAAAAGCAGCAGATAGATAAGGAGCTACGTAAAACGCTACAACAATTAGGATAATGATGAAAACAATCATCAATAAACTACCAAATCCACTAGTCTCAATAATCTCAAAATGAGCTATATAGATAGATGCATGTGTGCCGGCCAGGAATAACTGGGTCATCTCCCGGTTAGATAGTTCATCTACGAAATTGTAAATAAACGGTACCATTAAGTCATCTGGCGCACCCAGGTTAAATTTGACCATCCGGAAGTTACCGGTGTCCCCGTCAACTACCTTCAGGGCCCCGATAGGACCAGCTACGGTGTAGGCGTCTAATCCAGATACATCACAGTAATAATAGGTGATACTTTGGCCTGAGGTGGTCTCTTCAGAGGCCCCTGGGACAATCTGTAATGTTCCACTTGCATTCTCGTATACCAGATCAGGGGTTAGGTATAACAGGGAGCTAACAGAGCCATCCGGATCATTTAATGTCAGGGTATAGCGCATGCGCGCTGTTACCTGCATCCAGTTGGTGGCTTCACCAGTTGTTGTACCGGGGTTCACTACACCACTACCAGCTAAGAACAATGCCACCTCAGCAAGGGTGTCGGCTTTGTACCCTACGTTATAGGTGCCCTTACCTGAGGATACGTAGTAAGGGGATACCAGATCTCCTCCGGAGAACCTGGACATATCTGAGTAATAGATACCGTTCTCAACACTGCCACTATCTGCATCAATCTCAGTTACCGTAAAATGCTCATAGGTAACATAGTTGAACTGGAACAGGAATTTATAGTCATCTGTGGTCACTATTACGTTGTTGACTGGCTTATCATCAGATGCTGGTGCAGCGTCATAAAGACCCTTGGTAACGCCCTGTGCAGGGTACAGATTCAGGAATATCTTAAATAGATACCCCATACCTGCTTGGGACGTATCCCACATACGCACACCGAAATTGATGTAGATATGGTCTAAATCACCCGGATCTACATCAGGATCATCCAATATGGAGTCTAAAACGGCTTCTGCATCCAAACTAACTAATTTACAGAGATCCTCAATCTGCTGCTGTTTAGCAGCTGGGAAGGTCGTGTAGTTATCGTTGCTTATCCGTAATGGAATAGCAGGCATGCACTGCAATACAGTGGCGTCAATGTTAATAGGATTCTCTGGATCATCTAGATCCGGGTACGTTCCTGTGCCTACCTGATAAACAAATATGTACTGCCGGGCTGGCGCACTATTGGCATAATAATAAGAAATGTAGTGCATGCCTGTAGGCCTACTAGGCACGGTGTAGGGCAGCACCACTTCCACCCCGGCATCATTATAGACTGTAATGGTGTAGGTATCTGGGCCTTCGTTGTAGACTGTAGCACCAAAATCTACATGGAAACGGGTATCCGCCAACATAGCATCAGAAGTAGCTACTTCATCGGTGATAGTTATCTGGTGATTCTTAACGGTCACATCCGTGGTAGTTCCGGCAGAGGTGGATTCACTAATCGATCCCAGATCGGTTGTCAGCTCGTCAAACGAGGTTACCTCGTTGCTCACTTCAATCAGCATATTATACAGGACAGTGCTGGAAGTAGATCCTGGAGATGTAGAGGTAGAGGGGAAAGCCCCACTGCCTATTACGTTTGCACCCACATCATAATCGGTATTATCTTGAAGCCACTTCCGGATCCAGGAATTGGTATCTAAGGCTCCTACATACGACTGCTCAGGGGTACAAGCTTCACCCTGTTCTATAGCAAGAGCAGCTGCCAGCTCCACATATTCCACATATGTGATAGCAGACTCAAGATCAGGAAAACCTTCAAAATAGTCTCCATCTTCAATAAAATTGGTAAATTTACGCAGATTTCCCTTAATACTACGGAAAGCACTAGCGTAAATTAGATCTGCAGCAATATCCGAATTAGTGAGAATAGCCGCAGCTACCACATTACCTAACTGGTTATGACTATCAGGCTCATCAAATAACTTGATGTTATGTACTTCATAATACTCAACAGTCTGCTCTGTATCGAAACCCAATAGAGACATAATCGCAGAAAGAACTATCTCAACAATCTGAATAATAATTTCGACGATTACAGTGATGATCTCAATTATGACTTCAAATACAGCCGAAATAATGTTGGCAATGAAGCTCATTAGTTAACGCCCTGTTAGGTAGGCTCGGCGTTAGCAATCTGAGTATTAATATTGCCGGTACCAGTTTCGTTGATCGCTGTAACACCCGTAGATGCCACACCCGCAGTAGAGACGTTAATGCTCCATGCGTCCAGGATAGTCTTAAGGTACTTCTGATCAGCATTCCACTGGAAACCCTTAGCTTGCTCAGTGTACAGGACACCTTGAGCTCCCATGATACTACCAACTGCAGGAGCAGTCTTGGAAGTTTGCTGGGTCTGGGCGTACTCAGTAATCTCTTTCTGAGCTAGTAGGGTGACTTCTGCATTGGTCCGTAGCACCTCTGCATTAGTCTTCTCTGTACCAAGAACAAATGCAGCAGCTTGCTGCATAGCTACCTGGATGGCTCCCAGATACACGGTGGCGTAATCTGTACCGGTAATACGGCCAAGATTGAATTGAGCATCCAGGTGAGCTGTAGCAGCTTCCATTAGATCATCAAATACACCATCGCCGGTAACTACGTTAGCGGCACTGGTAGCAATATTGGTTGTTAGATTAGCTACGGTAATCGTCATGATTAAGCGTCTCCACGAGCTTTCTGGGCTGTGCCAATGGCGGCGATTTCTTCAGCGGATAAATCGTCCAGGCGTTGGACGTTAAACTTCTTAGTCAAATAAGCCTGAAGAGTCTTCTCACCATTAGGCAGAGTGATCGGCCGGAACTTCTGCATCTGGGCAGAGTCGATCTGATCGAGGATGATCTGTGGGATGTGCCAACCTTCGTCGTTATTGAAGGGCACGAATTTCTTAATCATACGGCCGTTGTTAACCGCGGAACTACCAACGGTAAAGATAAGGCCTGGATAGGTAGCCATCAATGGATCATTGGGGCTGACGATGACACGAACAAGGGCCATGGCACGTTGTTCTTTGGTCATCTTGCTGCCCTTAGGCAGCTTGGTCACTGACTTAGACAGTTCAGGGTCAACAGTTGGTTTAGCAGCTGTATGAGCCCGCTCATTGGACTCTTCAGGCTTGGAAGCAGCTGCCTTGTAAGTACCAGCACGAACATCTTCCAGAGTAGAGCGCAGCTTGTCAGTCCCCGTTTTATGATGAAGGACCACTTCGTTAGCTTTTAGCTCTTCCCGGATTTCCTCATCAGTCATTTCGGAGATTTCCATCGTGTCGTATTCCTTAGTTAATTATTAAAAGTAGCCCCCAGGAGTTTCCTCCCAGGGGCCGGTTTTATTAGACAGCTACGAGAGCAGTCCAGATAATACCAAGACGTTCAGGGCGCAGAGCCATAAAGCCGTAGTACCATTTGATCGAATAGAACCCGATCTCGCCGTAAGGATCATCGCGGTTAGCGATCTCTTTACCAGGCTTCTTGTGGTTGACCACAAACTTGACGGACTTACCGTCAGTCTGGAAGCCAATGGTAGTAAAGGCACCATCACCAACGACCAGCATTGGGTAGATGTCCGCACCGTTTTGACCGTTACCGGCTGTATCAGCAGCAGAAGCACCACCACCTTCGTCGTACTGCATCTCAGGAACAACCACGATACGGAACTGGTCAATTGAACCAATTTCGCCATTCATGATGTTGCCGGCATCAGCATACTTCTCAACAGAGACGAATGCAGGTGCACTATGCAGGTCAACCATTGCCCGCAGAGCTGGGATCAGCTCTGAACCAACGTACATGACACGGCCACCATTAATGGTCTTCGTATCAATCATACGGCTACCGGCGATGATCTTCGTCTGCTTTGGAGTCTTGTTGTTGTCCAGAGCAATCGAGAGGTTCATCAGATCGGTATATGTAACAACTTCGTCAACGGTCAGCTTAGTCGTGCCGCCCATGTAATAAGCTGTACCGTTAGCTGTGGCATTGGTGATCAGATCTGCCTGAAGCTCGGCTTCAGTCAGTTCGTTGGCACCAACCAGGGCTTCCGTGGTGATATGGGACAGCAGCTCGGCGTCCGAATCAAAGTCCATGGATTCCTGAGTGTATTCCGTGAAGAAACCACGCTTATACAAGTCACCTTCGACTTGCAGACGGGTGAAACCAACACGGTTAACACGCCCACCGTTCTCAGTCAGAGCCGGGATCTTGGAAGTAATAGTACCGGTATCTTTGGAAGAGCCATACAAGAACTGACCATTCTCAGCGACTTCACCACCAACACCAGCGGCTGTTACTGCAGCGCCTTCGTTAGCTTCTGTGGAGCTTTGCAGCACACCAGAAGAGTTCCAGGCTGACCAAGTACCAGCAGTCAGAGCTGTACCAGCGGCATCAATGCCCTGGTCATTTACGTTGCGATCGTCGAGCAAGGGGACATATACGTCCTGCTTGATCTTTTTACCCATATGCTTAGGCATGGCGCGAACGTCAGCCAAAGGCATAAAGTATTGCTGATCACGAACAGCAATGATGGCTTTTTTGTAGTAATAATCAGTACGGGCCTGTGCACCAATCTTGGACGGGGTTCCACCCGCAGGGTCGTTATAGAGCTGTACCATTGGTAAAGTTCCTCAATGAGAGTTTACCAGCTAGGTTGTCCCATACTTCTTCATGAATTCGTCATCAGAGAGTCCCAAGAAATCTTCGGAGTTCCCTTTGTCTTTTCCAGAAGGAGCATGTTTAGCTGGCGCTGCTGCATTACGCTTATTCTTACGCTCTGCATCAGCTTTGGATTTATCGTCATTCTCTTGAGATACGTTTGCAGCTTTAGGGCTATCTGTCACAGGTTCGAGAATACCATCTTTTTGAAGCTGATCAGCGATTTGCTTGTAGGCGTCAACATCGGAAATGCCATCTAGTCTACCTAGGGCCTTCTCCTGTTGCATCACTGAATTAACCTTATCGTACACACCATTTTCCATGTGCGCGTTGATAACGCTAATAATGGTCGGGTTATCAGAAACAGTAGCTTTGCTACCTTCATCCCATTCCTTAGTCAAAACGTCGATAGTTTTGCTAAAAGAAGGAGACTCTTTAATCCCGTCCAGCACTTGATCTAGATCGTATTCTTTATCTGAAACAGAGTAATCCGTAGGCTTGTAGTCATCCGTGGATGCATCCGTATCAACATCAAGAGGGTCTATCCCACTTTCTTTGATCAGCTTAGCTACTGCTACAGGATCCTTCTTCGACAGATCAATGAGGTTGTGCAACTTGGCCTCGTCGAGGAGACCGTTGTTTTCCAACATCTTGATTACCTTCAGATTAGGCTTCATTTGAGCCATCTTCTTCTGGTAGTTAGCGCCCATCTGCATCAGACGGACGATATCCTGAGGATCGGAAACCTGCATATCAGAGCCATTGGCTTTGAAAGGTTTAGTGACCTCTTTATATGCACTTTCGTAATTAAACTCGGTGGTATCCTGGGTATCCCCATTCGTTTCCGTTGAGTCTTCATCACCAGTATCAGGAGATTCTGATTCATCACCCTCTGAGGAAGTTTCGAGCTCTTGTTGGGTATCCCCGTCAAGTTGGCCTACTTCTTCTTCGTCAGCTGTTTCTTCAGTGTGCTCTTGTGCTTCACTATTTTCTTCCTCTGTTTGACCAGAGGTCTCTTCTGCTGAGGTTTGACCCTCAGCAAGCTCTTCTGACGCCTCACCTTCAGCTTCGACCACTGGGTCGTCGGCCATGAAGGCAGATTCGTCTTGATTCATAAAGTCCTCATCGGACATTGTGAGTGCGCTTGCTGTATTTTCTCCAGCCATTATGCAGCTACCTCATCAACATCCGTAATATCTTCAGCCAGGATATCCTGGCGGGTTTGCTCATGTTCGCCAATGGCTTCATCCATTTCGGCACCACGACGCATAACCATATCAAAGTACTGAGCCAAGGCACCAACACCGGTAATCATGTTGTCGATCATTTTCTGGCTATCGTCACCCAGGTTAGGGTTACTCTTTGCCATGACCAGTCGAGCGGCTTCTTCCTGGAAGTAGCCTTTTTCAATGACATCCTTAAATGCCTTGGTGTTGGACAGCTTAACATAGCTATCACGCAAAGAGCGCATGCTCTTGGCTACATCAATTTGAATTTCGACTTGTTCGAGATCGTTCATAAAACACCTGTTTTTGAGCTAAATGGGCCAGAATCAGTTAGATTGTGATCCATTAATAGCGTCAAAGGCCTTATTGTCAAGATTACTTAATCGATCATGCTCTTTACCTTCCATGGTTTGAGCATGCTTAATTTCATTAGCTTCCGTCTCTCGAGCGTTAGCTACACCAGATTCACGTTCTACAAAGTCCAGATCCTTGCCATCTGAATCACTATCCATGTTGCGGGCCTTGGCCTGCTCAGTGGCTGTCTTAGCGGTCTTCAGCTGGACATCTACTGCATTCTCTTGGCCTTTAGCAGTCTCGTTGGCTACTTGTGCCTCGAGCAGTGCAATCTCCAACATAGCCTTTTTCTGAGCTAATGGATCCGGCTCTGGCTTAAATTCAATGATCTTTTTACCTAGGGCAGGCATTTTACGTAATTTAGCAATATCAGCTAAAACGATCTGACTCATCTCCATTGGCATCGTATTGCCCATGGTTTGGAGCATAAATGCCAATTCACTGGCCTTTTGCTCATCAGCCTCTGCAGTAGAGATATCCAGCTTAATGTCGTATTTACCACCAAGATCATTACGATCGATGCTAACCAACTCTTCGTTGGTTATCCGGATGACTTCTTGGTCATCCAGGAATTCAGCATTCATCGAGATAATCTTACGGCCGATCTTATTCATGCCGTTGGAGAGCCTGCGCAGGATACCAAGCTCACGCTTGGATGTAGCATCAAGGGCTGACCTAATACCAGTGGCCGTAGTTCCCAGTGCCTGGCCTGAAATGCCCTGTGTGAACGCCTTAACCCCTGTCAGGGCCTCAGCGTCGTTATTCTGCATATTGAGTACTTCTAGCGCAGATCTAGGGATTTCTGGATAAACATCCATGTGAAACGCTTGTTTAGGGTCCACATTGGCATTAAATTTGTAATCTTCGCCGCGTGAGAACTTACGTGCGTTGGTGACGTCGAGAGCGTCCTTACGAATACCTTGCTGGCCATTAGCGCTACGGCCAATGATATCAATAATACCACGAGTAACAGCACCAACAATCTTTTGGTTATCTTCGATAAGCTGGGCATCGGGTTCACCATACAGGTTCTTACGACGAGGAAGGTACTGAACTAAAACAAAGGGCAGCTTCTTATCAGGAAAGGGATTCAGCTCCATCCGGATAATTGTGCTACCGACCCAGGTAACCACAATAGGCTGGACTTCGTTAGTGCCTTCGATATCCCAGAAGCCCCAGTATTCACGGGCTACTATGCGCTTACGGGCGTCATCCTTAAACGTGAAGTTCTCATCACCAGTTATTACGTGATCAGGCTCGTTGAGTACGGTAGTGCCCTCAAGGTTAATATTATCGAGATTCTTATATCGCCCATCCTTCTTCAGCTCTGCCATAGAGGTGTCGAAGCTATAGATAGCGAAGGTAGCCTTATCCACATCACCGTTACAGGTGGGATCCAGAACTATGTTCTGGTAGGCACAAACATCAAGTGTGGGCTGGTTCTTGGTGATAACGGTCTGCATCTCTTCCCGTTCACCGACTTTAACTTCTTGAACAACAGGGCCCTCAGGACCCATAACTTGTTGTTGCTCCATAATAGGTATGTAGACTTTACGCTCTTCTTCAGCGAACTCCCAGCCTACACGAACTATAGCAGTACCTTCATCTACGGCAGCTCGGACATACTCATCAACGAAAGCTACCTTGTCGAGGCGACAATTGATCTGGTAGTTAAGAACTGCGCCGTTTTGCTCAGCAGTCTCTTTATCTTCGAATGTAGCAGGAGAAGTGTTAAACAAGTCATCGGTAGACAGGAATGGCTCTGATAAAGCTGCATAACGCCACTCTGCTTGTTTACGGGCTAACTTAGGGATGATCTTGGATCTACCCTGTTTAGTCGTAACTGCCTGCACACCATTAAGGACATTAAGCCACGCAGCTACTTCTGTGGTATGAGCAGTATGTGCCGGCTGTGCAGCTTCTAGATCCGCTTTAAGATCTGTGAGCTTAGGCGGGTTCTTCCAATCTACCAGACTGGTTTCATCCGTTTCTGTTGCATCGTTATCTTCCATAGATCAACCAGCCCTTTGGGTATGTTTCGCAAAGGCACTGTATTGATCTTTTAAGGAATTATCAACCGTGTAAATTTTAAGGCCATCTACAGTACTGTGGTAATGTACGTAATTAGCAAACATATTATTATTCTCGGCTAGGTCAACAGTACAATAGATATCATCACCTGTGACAACTTCCGATACAAAGTATTTCCATAACGTAACAAAGCTGCGCTTAGCTGCTAAGTTATTAGATACGATTATCCCAGCTATTACGTACCCGTTAAGTTCACGGTTAAATCGATAAAAGAGAATCGATTCGCCTTCTTGAATTAAGCTGCAGTGAGAAAATAACATTTTATGCCTTAATTTATGTAATTTTTTATATCCATAGCGGTTAGGGGATTTTTGAGCATTAGCTCATCCACCTTCTCACTAGATATATCAAACTCTTCTTCCACCCGCATAAACAACAATAGTACCCCAAGACTATCCAGACCAGCAATATCTAAGGGAGTATCCATCGAGGTAACAGGGGTATATTGCCTAGGTGACGGTAACTCCTGTTTCCACACCTCGTTTATAATGTCCAAGATACGAGCGTCAGGCATACTGGATTCCTTATCTGGTAGTCGTTAAAATATGTGCTAATACAATCGGTATTACAACAGGAGAGATTATGTCAATACTTTATGAGTTCGTTCACAAATTCCCATCAGGTCAGGAATGCCATGTTGAAGCTGAGATTGAACCTCTTATACCTGCACACATTAATTGCCTTCCTGAAGACGCCACCCCGGAAGAAGGAGGGACAGCAGAAGTAACTGAAGTCACCGTTCTGGGGATTCCAATAGATCTATCAGATCTATGGATTAAAGCAAGATCCGACAAATTTGTAACAATTTATGATAGTTTAGGGGAAATAGCTTATGAAAAATGGGCAAACGAACAATAAACCGAGGACTGGGGTAGTTACCCAAGAACTCGCAGACCAAGTTAAAGCGGGCCAAATGGGCTTCGCTATTGCAGTGCACAAATTAGTGAGCCTATCCCAAATGGAATTGGATATGGCCCAACATCTCATTCACGAAGCTATGCAATGAGCAAGCATTCAGGGATTCATGGAGTTCGGCCGACTACCGGTGGGATTCCTAGTGATAGCAGCAGGGCCCGCACATGTCAGTGGACAGACGGCTGCAAAAAGGACGTAGTCCTTAACTCCTATTGCGAAGAGCACTATAGGCGCTGCTACCAAGTGGGGTCAGCTCCTCGAGATGCAAAGAAAACCGCTGCATACAGACTAGTCGGTAAACTCGGCTGGGGAACAGGAAAAGGTTAAATGTCGGATTTTATAATCGAAAGAGGCATCCCACTAACTGACATAGTTCAAAAGGGTGCAAGCAGTGCAGGCGCACTTAAATACCCCTTCCCAGATATGGAAATAATGGATAGCTTTGATCTTGGAGATATCCCACCTATTCGTGTCCGGGCAGCTGCTAGAAACCACACAGATAACCATGGTAAATACTTTACCGTTAGACTAACACCCGATGGCAGCTATCGTTGCTGGCGGATAGCGAAACCTCTCTGACGATCAATCAAGTCCTCCCGTCGTCAGGGACAACTGACCACCTATGGCCTCGTGATCCGTTTGGACTCGGCACTAGCGACATAGGTGGTCCTTTTTACTAATCAAGGAATAACCAATGGCCGAAAAGCCCACAAACCCTAAAGATGCAGTAGGTATTGGTAAAGTACCTACCTCAACGGTCTCAGCTCCTGTCACAGGAGAGGTGGGACTAGCGATGATGGAAGGGGCCCTGAAGTACGGCCGACATAACTACAGGGTCATTGGAGTCCGTGCCAGTGTCTATTACGATGCTGTAATGTCCCGCCACATGCCCGCCTGGTGGGAGGGAGAGGACATTGACCCCGATAGTGGACTTTCTCACATAACCAAGGCTATTGCCTCTCTGTACGTCCTCAGGGACGCTATGATCAATGACAACTGGATCGACGATCGACCACCAGCTGCCAAGCCAGGCTGGATAGATGAACTAAACGCAAAGGCTGCCGCTCTACTGGTCAAATATCCTAATCCAGTAGATGCCTATACTGAGATAGGTGAACAGGAGAAACGTGATGCGGAAGAGCCGATTCAAGGGTGAGTTCGAAGTTAAACAGCGAGATAAAGATGGCTGGTACTGGTATGAGGATACTGAAATGACCTTAAAGGAAAAGCTACAAGCTGGCCCCGGTAGCCGTGAGTTATCAGATGAATTTCTGTTGGCTATGGGGTGGTATAGAATTTCAGATAGTCATGATTTTTTAATGCCGCCGGGTGGATACAAAGTTAGTAGGCAGCCAAACCCAACCCTCAACATAGACGACGCGCTAAATCATCTGGTGCCGGATGGGTGGATTTACATACTGGCTAAACACCCTGACAAATTCAAAGCCGTACTGGATCAGCCTAAGAAGCTGAACGCAAAGATCGGTGAAGCCCCCACACTCCCCCTCGCAATCTGCGCGGCTATATTGGAGATTGAATGATGATTGACCAGAAAGCATTGGAAGCTGCTGTTGAGGCCATGCGTGACTGCCACGCGCCCGACGCTTGTGCTGCTGTGGCAGTAGCCATCACAGCCTACGAGGCCGCAAAGCCACAACCAGACCAAGAGGCGCTGGAACTTGTGCTTGACTACGCTGGTAAGGGCCACGGCTACACAGTAAAAGAACGTCAAACCGCCATTGCAAAGCTGAGAGGGATTGAATGATGGACATTGTTGAAGACCTCCGCTTGAACCATGTGTATTGCCCTAAAGAAGTTATTCTTGAGGCCGCAGACAGAATTGAAACGCTAGAGTTTGAATTGAAATGCGCCAAAATGGCAATTAATGATTTGCTGATAAACCACAAGCCAGACCGCGAGGCACTGGATATTGTGCTTGTTGCTGCGGAAAGTTTTATCACAATTATTGAGGATTACCCGCAAGAGGCAGACGCAATGGCTAAATACAAAGCCGCCATAGCCAAGCTGAGAGGGATTGAAGGATGATTGACCAGAAAGCATTGGAAGCTGTCGCAGCAATAGAACACGATCAATGGGCGCATTGGACCCGCTACATGCTGGACAATCTGACGCCAGAGAATGCTAGGCGATGGGACTGGCAATGTGTAACGCCATATAATGAATTATCAGAAACAGAAAAAGATAGTGACAGAAAATGGGCTGTAAAATCCATCACAGCCTACGAGGCCGCACTGTGGCAACCAATTGAGACGTTGGAATACAGCGACGATCCGGTTATCGGTGAAAGTGAAAAAGTGCTTTTGGTCGATGAAGCCGGAAAGGTTTGGGTTGGCAGTCTTATGTATGCGATCGGTAAAGGTCTCCTGTCATGGGGTTGGAACAACAAGCCTACCCACTGGATGCCGCTACCAGAGCCGCCGTCCCTTAAATCCACCCCCTCAGAAGGAACAGAAACATGAGTGTGATTGGCGATGAAGACGAAACAGCAAACGATGTCTATGATCGTTTTATTGAAAAGTTTTGCCGAGTTACTGGACAGGATCAGGTGAATTACGGTCAAGACCCTTTTGAGATACTAATTGACTTAGTCAACAAGCATGACGAAGCCTTGACTTACCTAACTGAGCTTACCGATGAAGTAAACCGCCTTCGCAAACTGGTGCCAGATCAAGAGGCGCTGGAGATTGTGGTTGAGGCTGCTGAAGTTATCGCGCGACTTTGGACAGGTGAAAGAGCCTATGACTTGAAAATCGCCATTGCAAAGCTGAGAGATACTAAATCTTGATTAAGCTTGCGCTCTGGCCCTGCATTGCCAGTCCTTAGCGGTTTGAGGGGTTCCGTAGCGCCCAATACCCCTCACTTATTGTCTATCAAGCTCCCGCATAATCATAACGATCTCAGACTGAAGTAGCTCACGTTCTGTCAGGAGATTAGTAGGAGGTACCATTCCGGCTTTCTTATATTTAGCTAAAGCTAAATCTATCTCCAACAGTCTACGTTTGCGGATAGTCAGAACATACCTAAGAGGTATGCCTACTATTTGCTGAGCTTGTTCAGCATGCCGGGTTACCTCAGATTTCCAAGCAGGTCGATCTAACTGAAATCCTGCTTCATCCGCAAAACCGTATACACCACCTATGCCGGCGACTACGAGAGCAACCATTCCTATTGTCACATGCTTACCCTTTATCCCGCTCATCATAACCCCCTACGTAACTACGGCCGTAATCCCACCTCCATGAGAATGGGAAGATAGGATGCCCTCCTATCCGGACAGCGTAATACATAGCTGCTGCTATTAAGGGGTAGCCTTTTCTAGCTACAGATCCAGCGAGGATCCTGTCAGCCTTTAAACGACGTTCTTTAGTGCCTGCTTCCCAATAAGCCTTATCGTGAATGACACAATCATCGTTCCAAGGGGGCGCATTGTTAAACAGGTACTTCCAGAAGGTAGTCATACCCCCTGAACATCCGTCTGTTGTGAATGATTCTTTAAAGGGCGGCTTTATTGAGGTCATCACAAATTACTCCGTGCCTAGCTATATCTGTGAACCATTCTGCGAAGTCTGCATTAGTAGCACCGAGCTGGGCAATACCTTCATACGCAACCTTATTAGGCCAGGTAAAGACAGGACAGCTAGTCAGGGTTATCGTCTGACTTTGGCAGCTTGCCACGAGCAATAAGGAGAGCATCGCTAAATTTCTTAACTTTGGCATTTGCTTTCTTTTCCGCATTATGGAGTCGGTTAATGTTAGCTGCAATGACACGATTTTCGCCATCCTTGCGAAGACCCTCATCACGGAACATGCCCCCGAAGAATTGAATCAGGGACATGAAACCGTTGATAAGTTTAATTACTGCCAGAGGCGTTGAGAACATTAGGCAGGATCTTTTGGAGTAAGAACATCATCAGCGTTACGAGCCTGGCCAACATTAAGGGCCAAGGTATTCACAACACGAGACACGATGTTCCAGATACCCCCAAGCTTACCTAGAGCCTCGTCATCGACGGTGGTCTTGGTCATGGCGGCAACACCAGCACAAGCTGAGATTAAGATAGCAATAGCGTTAAGCCACCCAGGAAGTTGATCAGCCATGCCGATCAGAAGAGTAATTGTATCCATTAGATTAATTCTTTCCAGTTTCTAAGTTCGAAGTGAGGAGCGTCAATTAGACGTTCCTTAGGGTCGTTTCTAACCAGAACGCCATTATTGTTCCAGTCGTTACCCCAGGTCAAGGGTATCTCCATCTCGAGAGCTACCCCCTTCATCAACCCAGCGAGGTATCCGAAGCGTTCCATGTCTTCCCAATCTATTGGCCAGGGGACAATATCCACTGCCATCGATGGTGTGAAGTTATGGGCACTTTCACCAAATTTAGCGTGAGAAAGCTTTGGAACAGCATTGTATGCTGCCATTTGTTCAGCTTCACCACGGTAAGCGCAAGTGATACTGTGATCGACCATGGTGATGACTTTACTCAGTATCACCTGCAGGAGCGGGTGACACTGGTCAAACCTCTCCTGGGACTTTCGTCCATAACTATACATTGATTAAGCCCCGGTTTTTAAATGGATAAGCTCTTGAACCCCTAACCAAACAGCTGTCATGATTCCTAGGATCACAGCGCCTATTGCCGTCTTCTTAATTTGTTTGCTCATGGTCTCACCAGCTACCCGCTGACGTCTTGTCCAGGCACTATCTACCTGGATCTGAATAACACTTTCAGGAGATGATAGGTCGTGACCCAGGAGCTGAAAGATCTCGTGAGTAGTCGCAATAGCAGCTCGTTTACCGATCTGCATTGCTTGATTACGGGTGACGTATTCATCCCCATTATCAATATCATCTTTCATATCTGTGTCGAAAGTACCGGTCATAACTAAATTCCCTAGGTATTATGTTATTTTGGGTTGTCTGCTTTGACCTTAGCAACATGAGCTTTCCATGTCCCGTGATATTGCATATCTAACTGCTCCTGCCAAGTTCCGTAGGCGTTCATACGGGCTTGATCAACATCAGAAGGTTTTGGTATATTGTTAGATACACGCATACAAGATGGATCATCTTTAACGTCTAGAATCATCTGATCATAGTCGTCGTTACCAGGAGACTCTCCAAAATGCCCACCATCAGCGTTTTCATAGGATACGCGTCCATCTTCTGCCATATGTTTGATATACATGGGCATCTTATAACTCCGCTGCTATTTGTATGTAGGTAATCCCGGCACCTTGGTTCTGGAATGACTGCGCAAGCGCTCCATTTCCCGCTGTCAGCCCTGATGTGGTGAACCGAGGATTACAGTTATCATGCGTAATGTAGTAGCAGTTAAAGGACGTACAGTTATATCCTGAGCCTTGCTGCAGAACACGTATATTCGTAATAACTGAACACGTAACGGTTGGATTGGTACGTTTCCAAGCAAAATTCAACTGCCCCTCTAGGTATGTAGCGTGTTGAACAGACCCGTCTACCCACATCCTGTAAAGTCCTTCACTATCGAATCGTTCGTAATACCGAAGGCACTTATCCAATTCTTTTGAGTAGCTCTCATGGGTATAACCGGTAAAGGTATCTCCTACCTCCAATTTAACACCACCAATATACAAATTATTAGCAGTATTATCTAAGAGATTTTGAGCACCGGTGGCACCGTACTCTGTGCCTGCTGCCCATGCTCCTGCAGTACCAAAGTTATTCGAGCCACAGGTAAGGGCAAAACCAAGCTGTAAACCACCACCTGTATCGTTATTAATAGTTCCGCTAACATCAGCAGCGATATCAACCTCAATCTCCTCAGGGGTATCTGCAGAGGTCACGTTAAAGGTAAATGGGTGTGTCCGTGTACCATCAGGCTGGTTAATAAAGCCTACGTGCACACCGCTCTTCGGGGACTGAATAAGGAAGCGTAACTTCATAGCTACAGCTGCAGCATTGCCATACATGAGGTGCTGTAGATCCTGGGCTTCCAGTACCTGACTGATATGCCAATACTCTCCTGCGCCCACTGAGGCTTCAGCAGTAGTGACATCGATCTTCATGCAATAATCATGGCCCCAGGCTGCAAAGATACCCGTAGCATCCTGGGATACAGTAACAACACCACCATGTCCTGATCGATTGTTCTTCCAACGATCCAGGAAGACTTCCCCGCCACCCCAGGCAGCTTGAGAGGTGCCACGTTGAGCAACAGTGAATCCACTATTATCGAGCAGGTTAGGGTTTACCCCAGGTGCTGAAGCAGCAATCGGAATAGTCGTGGCATTTACTGCCAGATCTGCAGCATCTCGAGCATTACTCATCTTTAGGAATCCCTGCTTTAACTGCGTTAATGTGGGATTGGAAGGCTGTTACACCTTGTTCCCCAATCATTTCGAGTTGCTCTGTAACAGTACCATAACCTCCGTCAGCTATATTTTTCTTACGCTTTTCGACGTAGGTTTCAACTGGCGTGTCGTCAACTTCAACAATCTCTGCCAGACCGTCAGCAACATGCTGATCATATAAGGATCGGTCCCGGTTATCCTTATCAAGCGGGATAATTCCACCCAACTCATTCTGTAGGTTATCAGGGTAACCGGATCGCTTGATAAGTGTGTATTTTATCATTTTATAACTCCGCATCTACGGTGACATGTATGCCCATCGTGTCTCCTGCGTTATCAGATGATGCAGCAGCCCCAATGTTTATACTATGTGCTTTGGCTACGACGTTCATACTTTCGTCTGTATTATCTACTTGGTTACGGGCGAAAGTATTGGCAGCAGCAGGGTTGTACCCCGTAGCAGTTCCAGCCGTTCGCATAGTAACGGGGAAGTTCCAAGTACCACCAGTGCGATATGGAGAAGTTCCCATACAGTACCAAGATAGCTCACCAGTAACTTCACCGCCATTCTGCACAGGGGCTACTCCCGGCTGGAACGATGTCCAGAAGTACCTCTGACACTTAGCCAGCGTATCCCCATAACTCTCATGCTCAAAGGCTGTGGCTGCGCTGCCGACTTCTAGTTTGACTTGCCCGATGTAGATGTTGTTGGCAGTGTTATCCAGCAGGTTAGGTTGGTTGTCACTACCCCACATTTGGCCTGAAGTCCAAGCCCCCGCTGTCCCATCACGGCTTGTACCAACGGCCATAGGGAACATGATCATAAGACCCGTACCGTTATCATTATTCATACCCCTGCTATCGCCGGGTATGGTAACTGATATTAGTTCCGGCGTGTCTGCTGACGCCACTGTAAATTCGGCAGCATACCCGTATGCACCATCGTCGTTATACAATGCTACTGAGTGTGTCCCACTCTTAGGCGATTGGTACAGGAAGGATAGCGTTATATCATTTGGGGAAGCGCCAGCATATTCAAGGTGCTGTAAATCTTGTGCCTCTATCTTCTGTGCAATGAACAGTCCATCATACACACCGGGGGCTGCGTCTGCTGTAGTGCAGTCAATCTTCATTGCATACTTGCTGCCCCAAGCAGAAAATACACCAGAAGTATCTTGTGTAACTGTCACTCTTGCACTGAAAGTTGCTTCCCACTGGACTTTCCAACGATCCAGTAAATAATCATGGCTGGTGGGTGAAGCAAACGATGTCCCGCGCTGGCTGACTGTCATGCCGCCGTTGATGATCAGGTTAGGGTTGTTACCCGTTGGCGCACTCGTTGCACCTGTACCGCCCTGTGCTTCTGACAAGGGGGTAGTGAGACCAGCTAGGCTAGTGATATCGTTGTTAGCACCTAACAAAGCGTACCTAGCATCTGAATCCGTCTTGTTGTAGCTAGCAACAGGATTGCCTGAACCACCACCATCGACCTCAAAGGTCTGTCCCGCAATCATAGAGGCTACGCCGGTAATGCTAGTACCTGTGGTAGCCACAAAGTCCTCAGGTAGGAGCCTGTGTCCATCGATGTAGCATTTAACCGTAGCGGGGTTATAGCGCAGCGTTAAGCTGGCATCATCTAACCCACTAAAGGAAGTCTCACCTCCTGCAGCGAGCCAGGAATAGGTCTGAGCTCCAATTTTGGCAGCTACTTTTGTTGCAAAAGGCATTATTTATTACTCCGTTACGATTTGCTGCGTCAGCATGTACGCAGTCCACCCGTCGATGATGTCTTGGGTCCACATTGCCGCGCCGATTGCTTGAACGTCCGCAGGTTCGTTGGACAGATCGTCACCGGGAACAAGAACGTGCCTGTGGTAATTACCTTGAGAAACGATCTCACCTGTCTCGTCATTGATAATGCGGTTATCGTGACGACACTGGATAACCTTGTGTTCCGTGACGACTTCGATCTTGTCTAGTATGCGTTGTTCTACGAGTGCCATTATTCTGTCCTATACATAGTAAGAAACATTTGTGTAGATACCTTTACCAGAGCCAGAGCCAATCTTGGCATCTGAGAACCCTGCAAGGTTACTGCCTGTTGATGTTGGTAGCGTTAAGAATTGTAACCCTGTACCACCGGGGAGCACGATAATTGTCCCTGTCATATCCATTTTATCGTTACAACCCGCCATGAAACCTCGCCCATTACCACCAACAACAGTAAAAGGAAGACCGGATATGTAACACTCTCCTGAGCCTGACTTGGAACTGTTCAATGAGAGGGAAACAAACGCAGTAACTAAGCGGCCAACCTTTGTGTAAGTGCAACTACTAGCGGCTGTGTTATCTGTTCCACCTGAACCGCCAAGCTTAAAAATGCCTGTCCAGATGCCTTCTTCATAGTCCGTGAGGTAGTTGGCGCTGGTCGTGCCACCGATGTAGATGCCGCCAGCAAGGTACAAGTCTTTCCAAGCCTTCGCAGCAGTACCAAGATCATCAGTGTTATCAGTGTCACTAATAACACTGGTGGTGGAGGCAGTTAAATCTACAGCTGCTGGTTCCGACGTAGGAACAGTAGCCGCGTCTTTAGCCAGCTGAGCTAGATCTGCATTAAAACCCATTATGCTAACTCCTCTGGGATGTATGCGTCCATGTCGTCTGTGTTGGTCATAGCATCCAGTGCCGTAGTCATTGCTACTGGTAACTCTCTGAGTGTCTGCTTCTCTGCTGCACTGTTAGCTACTGTACGTGTAGCGCCGGGACGTTCAATCAAGTTGTCTTTGATCTCATCGTCCATCTTGTCCAGCTTGGCATTACGCATACCACGAAGCTGATCAAGGCGTTCTGCACGAACCTTGGGCAGACGCCATGCGTGAACCTTCAACTCGTCACTGGTAACTTCAACAGCCAGTGTGT
>Ga0233449_1000245_pt1 | contig 73891 bp, 55 predicted proteins | sample SI_124_October20_FD_183012 | JGI IMG/M metagenome (GOLD analysis project Ga0233449, IMG submission 183012) | Seawater microbial communities from Saanich Inlet, British Columbia, Canada - SI_124_October2016_200_MG | ecosystem: Environmental > Aquatic > Marine > Inlet | place: Canada: British...
AAAAAAAGATTTTTAAAAATCTTTTTTCAATATCTTAATCAATTTTATTTTTATTTTTGAATTTATCATTTCTATAATAGAATTTTGTTTAATAAGTAATTTATTTACATTATACAAATATAATAATCTTATATTAAAACTTGTCATATATTTAATATAAAAATATAATATAAATCATCCCATTTCTTAATTTATTCAAATATTATCCTATTTAACTTTATTGAAAGCTTCAAATATTTGTTCTCTAAATTGTTTAACATCAATACCTAAACTTTCAAGTATATCAAATAAATTACCACCATTACAAAAAACATTAGTTGTTACTGAACCATCTGAGTTTTTATGTTTTGTAAAAAAAGGTTGATCAAATACACTAGCTTCACCATTTAATATTTTTTGTTTCATTTCTTCATCTTCTGAATCTGTATCAAAAAAATCAACATCTGAATCATCACATTCTATATTAAATTCTTCTTTTTGTTTTTTTATCTTTTTATGCTTACATTTTGATTTAGATTTTATAATAGGTTCAAGTATAATTTCATCTTGTCGACATAATGATTCATCAAACGGTTCACCTCTAATAAGAGTTTGATTAATAATACTAATATTACTATTTGGTACAACATTATTAATAATTCTCATCATATCTTCATCTAATTTAAAACCTTTAAAAAAACCACCTCTAACATTCTTAATACCATGTATTTTCATATAATATAAAACAAGTGTATCAACATCTAATTTATCTTGATTTTTAAAAATTTTTTCAATTCTCATTGGTTTATATTTATTTAACCATTCGTTTTTTTCATTAAGAATATCTAAAGTTGGATATTTAATAGATTTATTAATATAATATTTTTTATAACGTAATCTTAATATATATATATATACCATTATATTAATAATATATATACTTTTAAATAAATTATGAATTGATTATTTTTATATTTGTTCCTTGTGATCTAATAAAATTATATGAAAAACATTGAGAATAATGATTGGATTGTGCGTGTTTATAAATATTCATAGCATGAAGCTTGTGAACAATATAAACATAACCAATATTATCATCTTTCTCTGCGGCTATTGCAATATTTAATACTTTCTTCATATCATCAAGTGATCCATGAACCATTATTCCTATTCTATTCTTATTATTTTCGCGACTACCAGGATGTATCATTTTTGAATCTGTTCTTTTAATAATATTGCATGCATCTAGTAGAAAAAAATTAATTTCTGGATCAGGTTGTCTCAATTTTGTAGTTGGTAATAAACCAGTTTCTTCTCCAAGTTCGCGGATCGCTGCTTCTTCTGGAGTTTCAACATAATTATTGGAAAAGATTTTACCTTTTCCAGTGATTCCAGGAGGTTGTGCGTCTATAAAACAGTTATTTTTCATATAACCAACAACAAGACAAAAATGATTATTTGGAATTTTTTTGAATATTTCATTATTAAATCTACTAAATACATAACTAGAACATGTTAGATTAAATATTTTTTTAGGATAATCACGTCCACCATACGCATAATTAAATCTTTGTTCATCTATATTTTGAATTCTTCTCAATTTTCGTTCATATCTGTTTGATTGCGAAGAAGATTGTGATTTTCGTTCATATCTGTTTCTTTGTGATTGCGAAGAAGATTGAGAAGAAGGTTGTAGTGAATATGTTTTAAAAATATGTAAACTTCTATTAAAATTTCTTTGCGAAGAAAATCGCAAAGAGAGTGAAGAGACATTTGTCTCTTCGTGTGGAGGGACGATTGTCTCTCCACGTGGTGGGACGATTGTCCTACCGGAATTGTTGGGGGCTGTTTCGGAAAACATAATGTTATTTATCTTAAGCAAATTATTCCCTTTTTTTTTCAATTTTTATAGGTACATTATGAAATATAATTTTTCTATAAATATAATATGATAATCAATTTTTATAAAATAAATCAAAGATTTATTTTATAACTAGATATTTAATCTAATTAAATTAAAGTTTATTTTAATAATAACTAATTAATATTAGATAAATATTGTTTAAAATTATCTATACTTTCAATATTATTTAATAACATACAATTGAGTTCAGCTGGTGTAATTTGTGTATTAAAGTTATTATTAAGTTTAAAATCATTTTTGCTATAAAAGAAATTAACCATTTCTTCAATCATTTTATTATCACAATATCCAACACGAATATTTAAATCAATTCTACCAGGTCTAATTAATGCTTTATCTAATTTTTCAGGACAATTACTTGTCATAATTAAAATACGTCCTGGTGTTTCTAAAACACCATCAAAAAGATTTAATAAGAATGATAAATTTAATTGTTCTTTATTTGGTTCAATATTTTTTTTATTTTTATTTTTATTTTTTCTAGATTGAGAAGATTGATTTCTAAACATTGAAGTAAATGGTGATGCTTCAAGTGGTTTTTGTGGTTTTTGTTTTGACTCTGATTCTAATTCTGATTCTGATTCTTGTTCTTGTTCAGATGTATTTTCAGAATTATTATTAGATAATATTTCTATATTATCTTTATGAAATTCACGTGCAAGAACAACTTCGGATAAACAGTCAATATCTTCTAAAACATAAATACGGTGATTAACTGGAATTGAATAATGTTCAATTTGTCCATTATAAGTAATACTAACTTGTTCATTAAAAAATAAATCTCTTAATTGAGATTGTGTAGTATAATTACTTAATTTAATATTAAAAATATGTCTATTAGTATCTTTTGCAATAGCTTTAATTAAACTAGTTTTACCTGTACCTGGGGGACCATGTAATAAAATACCAAGAGTATAAGGTAAACCCTTTTGTTCATACCATTTTTTGTTATGTATAAACATATCAACTCGATTTTTAACAATTTTTAAATGATCACCAAAAACATTTGCAAGAGATTTATTAGTATTAAATGGTGTTTTGGTAAATGTAATTGATTTTGGTGCGATTTCATATCGATAACTACCATCCATTTCTTGTGGAATAATAAATGGAATTTCATCAAAATAATATTTTTGATTACCGAGTTTATTATTCTGTTCATATATATAATTTTTTTTAATAGTATTAACAAATTCTTTAAGTTTTTCTAGTTCAAAAGTATAAGAAAATAAATAAATATCATAAGTAGAATATTCTTCATCTGTTTCTTGTGTTATAATTTTTACTTTACAACTTATATCATTATTAATCTTAAATTCTTCTTTTAAACTAACTAAATAATCACTTTTAAAATGTAAAAATTTAGACTGATTAATATTACATAAATAATGATTAATTGCTTTAATTGTAATATCTGTTATGTCATTATTAGATCCACTTTTAGATTTACCGAGTTGTGTATATTTAATAGATGATTTAATAATTTTGCTATTTGTAATAGATGGTGCCATTTCTAATACTTGTTGTTTTTTTGCTTTAATAAAATTTATACTATATTCTTTAATAAATTTTTTTATTTCAGGAATAAGTGGTACCATAACAATCATTAAAAGTGCAATAATAATTTCCATAAAATTTTTATCTTTAAATTGAGATATCATTTGAATACCCATAAATGATGACATCATTGAATTGTCCATAATTATAATTATAATTATATAGTATTCTTTAAAAGTTTTTATATAAAGTATTAGAAGATTATAAGAGTAATGAGTTATATTATAGATATATCATTACGATTATTATGTATATTTTCACCATTATTGTTAATAATATTATTACTAAGTTATAATATTAATGCAGAATTTACACCAACCTTTGTAATCTCAGGATATGGTTTTATTGTATTAATATATTTTATAATAATGTTAACATTAGGAAGATTAAATAAAAGACAAATAGATAATATAATGAATTATAATATTTCATCATCTTATCGTGATTATAAAAAAAAAAGTATAAGTTGTGTTGTATGTGGTTATAAAGAAAATACATCATATTTTCTTGAATGTTTAAATTCAATTAAAAAAATAAATTATGATAAAGTATTTGTTATAATTGATGGAAATGATAATGATGATCAATATATGGTTAATTTATTTAAAAAAGTATTTAATGATAATTATACAATAATTGAATTAGAAAAAACATTAGATGACGAATATAAAAAAATATTAATAAATGATAAATATATATGTATAACTCAACCACATAAAGGTAAACGTCATGCAATGTATACAGGATTTATATTATCAGAAGATAATAAAATGGATTTAGTCATGACTGTTGATTCTGATACAATAATTGAAAAAACAGCTTTAGAATATGTTAAAAAATCTTTTAATGATTTAAGAATAGGTGGTGTTACTGGATATTTAAATATTTATAATAATAATACTATTATTTCTTATTTATCAAAATTAAGATATTGGTTTGCTTTTAATTTAGAACGTGCTTTTGGTTCATATTATGGTGGTGTTTTATGTTTATCAGGTCCGATATCTTGTTATAGAACATTAGTATTAACAAAATGTATTAATAAATGGATAAATCAACATTTTTTAGGACAAAAATGTACATATGGAGATGATAGACATTTAACAAATCATGTATTATTATTAGGTTATAAAACAATATATAATCCATATATTAAAGGTCATACTGAAACACCAGAAGAATTAACACGTTTTGTTAAACAACAATTAAGATGGACAAAGTCATGTTATCGAGAATTATTTTGGGTATTTAAATTTTTACATAAACATAATATTTTAATGTCACTTGATATTAGTTATCAAGTTGTATATCCATTTATTATATTTTTATTATTATTATATATAATATTGAAAATTAATATTTTTTCATTTATAGTTTATTTATATGGTATATTTATAATTTCATTTATTCGGTCATTATATGCTTTTTTAAATAGTCATAAATTTGATATATTGTTATTTTATAATTATTCATTATTATATATTTTATTAATTATCCCAATTAAAATTTTTGCTATTTTCACCTTAAATGATACAAATTGGGGAAGTATTGGTAGACATTCTTCTGATGGTTTAAGTGAATGGTTATTTATTTTTATATGGAATATTATTTTAATTATTGGTACATTATTAACACTAACAAATAATATTTATAATAATAGTCAAATAATTTTATTATCGGTTTTAATGTCTATTTATATATTGGGATATTTGTTTTTATACTTTTTAAGTATATTTAATATAACTATAATATATAAAAAAATATTATATAAATCTACACACACAAATATATTAAATAATAATGAATATTTAATTATAGAAAAAATCTAAATATTTATATATGTCAAAATTTAAAAAAAGTGTAGAACTTAAAAAAAAATATTACAAAATGTGGGACGATTTGCAGATAGAGAATGAAAAAAGTAAAAGCCAGCTGATACAACAATTCGGTAATCAAGACAGTCAAACTATAGGACAACATGAAATATTTATTGAAAATCAATTGAACTACATACACAAATTAAGACAATTAACTAATAAATATAAAACTGATATACAATCATATCAACAAACATATCAAACAAATATTTCGACAGTAGGAAATAAAACACCTTTGATTGAATTTTTGAATGAACGGGATGAACTTGATCGTGCCCAAAAGATCGAGGATTTTTTAAACAAAACATCAAGAAAAGCGACTTCCATTATAAATACAGTAGGTAATCGCATACCATCATCCCGTGATGAAATATTCATAAATAATAGAAACATAGTAAGATCCCCTGAGATTAATGTTGATTCTATGGATACTACAGATATAGAAGGTAGGTGTCACGATTTTATATCACATCTTACCTATACTAATAAACATTTTGTAGTACTAGTTGATGGAGAGAATCTTATTCAAACAAGTGAAGATGTAGTTAACCGTGTCTTGCAACAGTTAAGTACATACTTAAATCAATTTTCTATAAATCCGGATGATCCATACTTAAAAATTATATTAGTACTTAAACGTGATCCATTAAAACAAAGTAATAATGATTTTATTCAATTATTTTTAGACTATTTTTCAACAAGTCTTATAGTATATTTTGTTGATGCACCCGCACCCAAACAAGGTGAACCTGATACTAATAAAATAGAAAGAGCAGGTGACGATTTTTTTTTATTATTATTATTTATGGTGATACAAAGACACAAAAAGATGGAAAATATGGAAAATCAATTTGAAGGTTTTGTTGACGGTTTTGTTGACGGTTTTGGAGATGAGATGATTAACATGAATATGAATCCAATATTGGTGACAGGTGATATGTTAATGAAAAAAGAGTTTTATCAAAATATAAATAATGATCAATATAATATGTTGGAAGTATTAGAATATAGGTTTTGGATTGATGACAATAATAGGATTGCATCTGATATGTATTATTATAATTTATCATTACCTGTAATGCTTAATATACTAGTAAATCATTTGGATAATGACCAAATGGAAAATGTGGGTGAACAAGTGGTAAAGGATATTATTTTTTATAATTCACTTGCTGTTCTTAATCCATACGATTTTAAGGGATGGACTCAGCGTTTACGGAACAGGATATGGAAAAATGATCCTAATTCACTACAGGGCGATAATGTTGCATTAATACAGAAATATGCAATAACACAAAAAAATGTGATTCAAGAACAACAAGGAGGTAGTATTATTCCATTTTATTGGTAATTTATATTATTATATATTTTTTTATTATAATTATATTTCAATCCAGTTAAATATACAATTAATTGTTTCATTATTTGTACCAGTTATATTTCTACCTGTAATAACAATATAATCAGATTTATAAGAATCAATATTAATACCAGCAGTTAAATATATTGGATCATTTTTATCACTTAATTGTCGAGTACCAATATTTTCAATTGATGAGAAATAACTTTGATATAATACAATTGCATTAGTAGTATCAAATACTGTTCCTGAAATATCATATTGAACACCACTATGTATATTAACATTTTGAAAACTAGAATCTGTTATTGGATTTGTAGATGGTGATAAAACTAAATAAATTTTATATTCAATATTACCTTTCGTATTACATATAAGACTAATTGTTTTTAATATAATATTTTTTCTTTCATTATCTTTTAACCTAATACTCATAACATAATCTTCAGTACCATTAATAGTTCTTGCACTAGTTGTACCAATACTAAATGTTTGACCAATTACATTTTGTGATGTTTCGGAATTAATTGACATACATGCCTCAATTATATCACCATTACCCGTTGCTTCTGTATTTATAATTTCATACCGTCCAGGTAGATGGGGTGTTCTTATATATGGTACTAAAATATCAGTATTTCGAAAACAATGAATTAAATAATGTGTACCTGCATAATATACTCCAATATTTACAATTCCAGCACCTAACCATGAAAAATTAATAGTAAATATTAAATATTTAGTGAAATCAATATTAATTCGGGATGGTCCATTACCATCCATTGTGTCAATATTCCAGTTATTTTGAGTAATTTTAGTATTAATAACACTACCACTAGTATTTGATCTCATTACAACATAATAAGTAGAATTAGAGCATTCATAAAATAATCCATTATTATCATCATAATACCCTAGTCTTGTTGTAACTTGTGGATCATTATTATTATTTAAAATACCTGTAAGTAATATTAAAAAAGATTTACCTGGTTGATAATGTGTATATAATCGCGATTGTCTAACAACACGTCCAATACCACTAACGCTTAATGTTACCATACTTGTATTTGAATTATATGTAGCATTACCCGAACCACTAGTATATTCATCTTCTTTTAAAAAATTTTTATTATCAATTTGGGTCAATTCATATAGTGTTTGTAATGAACTAATTCGTAATCTATTAAATGTATCAATATGTGCATTATTAAATTCAATATATTGTTTTAAATCATTATTTAATTTGTATATTGTATTTAAATGAAATATAGTTTGATCTGTTGAGCTATTTGTGTATTTAATATAAAAATATTTATAATTATTTTTAACTGTAAATTCTTTATTTATATTTTTATAATATGTATATTTTATAATATTAGTAAAAGAAATTGTTGTATCATTGCTAAAATATAATTCTAAACCATTTGGTGAACTATCAACATCTGAAAAAATAGAAATAGTTATATAATTATAATTAGATACTACTTCAATATTACCAGTAAAAATATCATTACTATTTAATGATATTTTTGTTAAATTATATTTAGATAATATATTCATTATAAATCAATTAGAAAACTATATTTTAAAATATAATAATAACAAATTTAGTATTATTGGAAAATTATAACACAAGCACATAAAAATACCATCATTATAGTATTAAAAAAGACTTAAACATAAATACATTAATTTAAATTAATAATTATAATATTAAAAAAAAAAAATAATTTATAAGTATTGTAGATATTACAATAATTGTAATATCTATAAAAAGAATTATTTATTTAAAATAATGGATAATATTATAAACATATGATATGAATTAGTATAATTATAAATACTATTAATTAAGATGATAATAATTGATTAAATAACAATATCATGTTCAATTCGATTTTTATAAATATCTTCTTCAATTGTATTTTCTGTAATAATTCGTAATATTTTAACTTTACTATTTTTACCAATACGACATACCCTACCAATAGCTTGTCCTTCAATTGCCATTCTTTCATTATGACTTTTATTAATTGGTTCAATAAAAATAATATGTGATGCTTCTGTTAAATTAGTACCAGAAGCAGAATGTTCTAAACTTAACATAATAACATTACTTTCTGCTTTTTTTCCTCTTGATGTTTTACCAGTTTTAAATTTACAAATAGCATTATTTCTTTGATATATATTACCTTTAATAAAAGTATTTGTAATATTATTTTCAGATAAAGTTCTACCAATCATTGATAACATATTATCCCATTGTGAAAAAACAATAACTTTATTTTCACTATTTTTTGTAATTTTTTTTATTATTTTAATTAATGTAGCAAGTTTTGTACCATATTTCAAGATAAGTGGATCACCTTTTTGTTGTTCTTTTTGTTGTTTTTTTGTGATTTTATAAATATTTTGTGTACTAATTGACTTACGACATGATGGGCAATTTGGTTGATACTTTAATGATAATGTAATACATTCATTACAAAAAATATGACCACATTCTGTCATAACAGGATCATTAAGTTTATCATAACAAATACAACAATCTTCATCTTTGATAATAGTATCATCTGTAACTTTTACTAATGCTCTAACTAAAAATTTAGATTCATTTAAAATAGTTGTATATTTTTTTTTTAACATTGTATATTCTTGTGCTTCTGGATTTAAATTATCTATTTTTTCTGTATATTTAATAATATTAGCTTTATTATATTCTAACATTTTATCTTGAATATCATCAATATTACCAATATCAGAACCAATCATATTTCTAAATTTATTAACTGTTAGTGGATGACAGCAAATTTGTTGTAATGTAGTAGAATCATATGAAATATAAGAATTATAAAATGTTGCTTCTGAGTCAGTTAATTTTACAAATACTATTTCTTCATCATAACCAGGAATATTAATTTCATGTTCAACATTATTTTTAGTACTTCTAATTATAATTTTATTCAATAAATATTTAAAAAAATATTTATTATTCATTTTACTAAAATCTCTAGTATAGTTCCTCTGATTAGATCTTAATCCTTCTTCATTATCTAAACTAATAAAAGTATTATTAATTTTAAATTTTAAAAAAGTAAATATATTGTTTAAACTATAACAATCAGTATAAGGTGTACCTGATATAATCCATTTATATTTTGATGTTAAACTGGTATTTAAAAAATTTTGTAAATAATCATATAAATTTAAATTAGGTGTAGTATTATATTTAAAAATTTCATGTCCTTCATCAATAATAATACGATGAAAATAAAAATGTTCTAACATTGGTTGAGTTTTAGTTATAATATCTTCACTATTCATAATCCATTCTTCTAACATTGTTTGTAATTTTCTATCTCTACATCTTGCATCGTTATTATTAAATTGTGACGGAACAGTATGACGAAAATTTAATCTAATATAATAATTAAAATTTAATAAGAATTGCTGAGATATAATTAGAATATCACAATTAATTATATCATTATATGTTATTTTTTTATGATGTGTTTTTGTATATAATATTATAATTTTTTTATTAGGTAAATGTTTTTTAATTTCAATTGTCCATTGTTTTGATAAATGAGATGGTACAATAATAACTGAACAGTTTGAATATAACTTTTCATTATACATATCAGTATTTATTTGTGATTGATTATAATTAATTAATCCCAACATTGATATTGTTTTACCAAGTCCCATTTCATCTGCTAATATACCACCTTTGGTTTGTAAAGATATTAAATTATCATTATTTGTAAAATGAATTGTATTCATTTTACCATAAATATTATGTTCAATAACTGATGGTATTGTTAAATCATCATTTTCAATATTAATCATTTTTTGAATATTTTTTTTTTGATAATCATATAAATTACAAAAATTATAATCTTGTTGTGGTTCTGGTAATGTTGAATAAAAACTCAAATGTTTTATATTAATTATATTATGTAAATCTTGTATTTTTAATATATTTTTTAAAATACAATTAAAAGCCGGACTTTTTCTAAAATCTAAATCTTTAGTAGTATCGATAAATATTTTTAATTCAATTTCACCCATATTTATAATATTTTGTTTTATTTTAAATATATCTGTAAAATTATAATAATATTCTATAAAAATCAATTCAATTATTTTTGAACATTCAATTTCAATAAAAAATTGTAAATTATTATCAGTATTTATAAATAATAAATTAATATCATTAACACTATTATAATCTATAAAATTTTCAATAGATATATTATAATTTTTACCAATTGAAATATTATAATTTTGATCAGTGATACTCATATCTTCTTTAATTGTAATACTATCGTAAAATTCTAACATTAAATATAATAATAATTAATGTTTATAACATTAAATATCAATTTTTATTTTAGAGATAGAAAACACAGTTTTCTATCCTATCAAATAAATTTTTACGAGTGCATTACAAAGTATAGTTCTATCGTAAACACAATATAGACAATCAATTTTTATAAAATAAATCAAAGATTTATTTTATAAAGTTAATAAGGTTTGTTGATTATTATTTTCCATATTAATTAATTATTTATATATCAGAATTATTAATAAATACAATATATTTTTCTAAAATTTTATTCATAATTTGAATTGGATTAATAATATCTTCCATAATACCTTTTAATAATTCAGCAGAATATCCAGATAAAAGTGCAGTATTTGGTGTTGATCCTTTTATAGGAAATGCTTTCGAACTAGCACGAAGATTCCAAAATATAATCTTTGGTAATTGATAACCATTTTCTTCATATAATTGCTTAATTATTTCATAATTTGTATCATTTCTAGTTGCTTGATTAAATTCCATATCAGTATAAATTATAATTTTTAATGGCATTTGTTCTTGAGTAAGATTAAACATTTTACCACTATCCAAAATTAATCTAAATACCTTTTCAATATTAGTAGACATTCCCCATTCAATATGTTTAATATTATTAACCATTTGATGTAATGTTTCTCCTTTTACTTTATGAAATTGTGGATTTTCACTAAATGTAATGATTTTTTTATAAAATTGATCATTTTCATCTGGTATTAGACTTGTAAATAATCCCATTGCAATAGCAACTTTCATTGGAATACCAGACATTGAACCACTAACATCAACAATAGATAATGTTCTTTGAAGAGTTCCACTATCTTTATATTTTTTAACTAATTCTTTAAATTGTTGTTCGATAAGTATATCATTTTCAATATATACTTTTGAAACTAATTCATGTGGCATTAATCCAGATATATTTACTTTAACTTCACCTTTAATTAAATTTGATAAATATTCATTATATTTATTTGGTACTTGTTTTATAAAAGCTTTTCTATAATTTAACATTGCTTTTGCTGGAACTGATTGAAATAAAATATTATTAAAATTTCTTGAAGACATTAAATTTTCAACAATATTTAAATGTTTTCTAAGTGGTTTTAAAATTTCTTTACGATATGATTCCATATATCTATTTTTATAAAGATTTAAAATTTGATATCTTTTAATAATCCATTCTTCATTAAAATTTAAATCTGTAAATAAAATTGTAACAAATTGTTTTGTGAAATTATATTTTTTATCAAGACTATCATTAAATGTTGGACACCATTTAGCACATAATGAAATATCTTTGTTATTTTTTTTAAATTTTAAAATATCTTCAACTAAAAATTGTGCAAGTAATCGTAATTCATATTTATATTCTATATTTTTTTCGCGTAAATATTTTGCAATATTTATTAAATCTTTAAAATAACCATCTTCACTTACCATTGTTCCAATATTTAATATATATGTTTCAAAATCATTTTCACGTAACCATAAAGCCATACGATAAAAAACATCACGTTCACCTTTACCAGTACGACAATCCCTAGTATGTCTCATAATTTTTAAAAATGTTTTTGGATTTTCAATCCATGCTTTTTGTATAAATTCTAATAATAATTTATCATTAATACCACGTATAATATTAGTAAATAAATCAAGATTATATTCTCCTGTTGTTTCATATGCTTTTGCACCATTTTCTGTAGTTGTTATTTGATTTAATTTTAAATTAAATAATTTTGTTAAAGAATCCATATTAATTCCATATTGGTTCATAAAATGATTAAGTCTATATAAATTAGATGTTTCCATGTAATATAATTAATAATATTAAATGCTTATATATATTTTTATAAATATATATTTAATTAAACTATTTTATTTATCTTTAAAGATAAAATAATATATATATTTGTAAGAATATATAAATAATAATGTACTTCGTATAAGTTATATATTCTGTATCAAAATACTTACAAATAATTGGTTTTGTGTTTTGTTAATGGGATTATAGAATATAATATATATATAATCCTATTGGTTTTGGAAATATAATAATATATACAGCAATTTATAAACAAAAAAGTTTTTTTTTTTTCGTATTATGATTTTATAAAAACCAATTCTGCAATTATAACAACCAAAAAAACGCTCAAAACTATATACTAATTTAAAAAACATAGTTGAAGTTATATTTTACTATGTATTTATTTAGTATATAAACAATTATTATATTAATAATTGTTGTTTTATTTTTAAATTTAATATTCAAAAAATTTCTAATAGAAATTTTTTAAATTTTACCTAATTTATTTTTTTAAATTATAACATATAAATATTAAAAATATTCTTTATATAAAAAGGTCTGTCTAAATAAAAGTATATATTTTAAATTAATTATTTATTTTTTATATAATATAAAGTTTCTATGAACTTGTTCCATAAAATAAATACCATTCCACATTATACAAAAACCAATAAATAATTGTATTAAATATTGTATAGTAAAATTTGTCATATTCATATTAAAAATAATTAAACCAGTTGTATAAGATATTATACAACCAGGTAATCGTATCCATAAATTTAAAATATTATTATAATATTTTTGAGTATATTTTGTTATTAATTCATTACGTTGAAGTGATAATAATAAATAATTAATACCTCCTGGAAATCCAGATAAGAAAAACAAACAATGATTTGTCATTATCAAACAATTGGAATATTCACTTAGAGGTAAACAAATAACAACCATTAAAATATGATGTAACCAATCATCAAATTTTAATTTAGTAAAATACATATAAATATGATAAAAATGTAAAGCATATGTTATATTACCCGGAATTAGACTATATTCAAGATTATAATATTTTGTATTATTATTAAATAAATTATAATATAAGTTAAAAATATCAATTATACATAAATAACTAATAATCATATTTCCAATAAAATGGTTTATATAATATTCACCTTTAATATTATTATAGTGTAAAATCTTATCAAAACAATAAAAAAATAAAAAAAAAATAAGTATTAAAATCATTAATAATATAATACAATCAATCTTTAATATTTTTATTTTTTTGATTTTCTATTGTTTGTTGTTTTATTCTTAATCCCTTTGATGTATTTTTTCCATATAATTCAAATGTTTTTTTTTTTTTATCAGATCCTTTTTTTCGTTTATAATCATTTTTATCTTTTGACATTATATATATTTATAAATATCTAAAATATAAATTAATCAATTTTTATTTTAGGGATAGAAAACTACGTTTTTCAATATAGACAATCAATTTTTATAAAATTGTTTTATTTTATAATTTATAACTTATAATAATTATTATAAATATATTAATTAATATATATAATAATTATATAGTATATATAAATGAATAAATATACATATGCAGATTTGCCATTTGAATATTTATCTGAATATTATTCATTATGGATAAATGAAGATAATAACGATTATTATATATATATTTTTAAAACAAAAAAAGAATTATTAGAAAATATTAATAATTTTTATATAACAACTTGTGTTGGAATGGATCTAAATTTATCATCAGAAATAAAAAATAATATTAGATTAGAAAATGAATATATGATTTTACATGATTTTATTAATAAAACCAAAAAAATAATAAAACGTGACAAAATACCAGAATGGAAAATATTTGATGAAATTATAGTAAAAAAAAAAATAAAACAGACACAATTTGAATTTAATGTACAAGATATTTTACATCAAATTGAAATTATGTATAAACTATATTCAAATGATTTTAATAGTTTAAAACAATTATTAAAAAATTTAAAAATAAAAATCAATTATTGTAAATATAATGATACTATTCAAGAAGAATTTATAAAAGTAACAACAGATAATATTTATATGTTTTTTGATATTCAAATTATTAATAATAATAGTGGATGTAATTTATTTAAATGTTTATCTACAAAAACAAATATACAAATTATTTATTTATTAGCACAACCATATAATGATAATGCTAATAAATTATGTAAACGATTAATGAATACTCGAATGATTGGTAAAGTATTTCATTTAAAAGAACTTATAACTTAATAAATAAAAAAATTGGACTTACAATTGCAGATGTTAAACACCACATACTAGGACTATTTTTAATTGGTTTTATAATATATGCAAATAAAAATGTTAATAATAATAAGAAACAATATTTAAATAAATATATATTACCTCGTGTAAAACCCCAGATAAAAATTAATATATACATTATTTTTAAACCTTTTACTAGATTATCATTATATTCTAAAAACTCCCAGTTTAAACAACTACAAGTATTATTTACAGGTGTAACAAAATTCATAAATAAAGATAAATATATTAAAATTAATGTTAATAAAAACATTATATGTAACCATTTTGATTTATCATTATATGCTAATAAAACAACTAAACCCTGTGTTGATAAAAATAATGATAATATTTGTGTTAATATTTTTCTTTCGTTAAAAATATACATTAATGCTTCTATAAATTGAACAATACTAAACCACATTATAAAAATCCCAATTGCTTTTTTTATATTTTCTGGTTGTTTAAATAAATAATAACCAGATAATTCTCCAATAATAAATGATATTATAGATGTTTGTAAATTAATACACATTATATATTATAATAGATTTTAAGTTATTGTAATCACTTATGTGAACTATCTTTTTTAATTATTTTATGACTTTATTCAGAATAAATATTTAATATTCGTGCTGATGGATCAATATATTGAGTTACTTCTCCATTACTATCCCATTTTGGTTGCCAATAATGTGATAACACATTAACTCTATTTTCACCAAAATATTCAATAAATTTCATTTTATAATATTCTTGTTCTGTCATATTATATTTTTCTTTTAAATAATCTTGAATAATTTGATACCAACTTTTTTTTTTTGAAGATACACCGTCACTAAATGCTTCTTTTTTTCTCCATAAAATTTCATTTGGTAATAAATCGATATCATCAAAACTTTTTCTTAACCAGTATTTTTCAAATCCATTTTCAACAGGCATTCTATACTTTGATTTTATTTTCCAATAACATTTAATAAATTCTGGATCTAAAAATGGAATACGACATTCTAATCCCCATCTACTTACACATCTATCTGCTCTTCTACCATCATACATATGGATTTCTTTTACATACTCTTTTGATGATTTATCCAGTTCATGACCATTTGGTGCATAAAAATTAAATAGATAACTTGAACATACTTCATCCGGACCTTCACCAACTAAAACTACTTTACAATCTGTATTTTCAGAAATATATTTTGATACAATATATTGTCCAACACTTGCTCTAATTGTTGTTATATCCCATGTTTCAGTTGTATAAATAACATCATCAATATAACTTAATCCTTCTTCTTCTGTAAAAAGAATTTCTGTATGATTCGAGTTAATATGTGTTGCTACTTTTCTTGCATTTTTAATATCAGTTGATCCCTCGATACCACAACAAAATGTTCTAATATTTTGACCTAGAATATGACTTGAAATAGAACATATTAAACTTGAGTCAACACCACCAGAAAGTAAAAATGCAATTGGTCTATCTGCATCTAATCTTCTTTCAATACTATTATAAACTGAATTTTTAATATTTTTATAAATTATATCAGAATTAATAATATTATTATTATTATTATATATATTATTATTAAAACTATACGATTTAATATTATTATTAAATATATTACAATTAATAATTTGAATCTGTCCAGGTGTAAATTCTTTTACGTTAATACTTTTTGGAATACCCTTAATTTCGGAACAAAAAATATCAATATCTGTACCTTGATATAATGGTCTGATACCAATACTATCACGACCAATATAATATGATTTTAATTTTTTCATATGATCAAATTTAAACATACAAAATGCAAATTCACCTTTAATATTATTTTCAAATAATTTTAACCATTTTTTTTCTCCTAATTTCATATATAATTTTGGAATAACAAGACAATCACTTGTTCCAACATTTAAATTATATTCTTTATTAAGTTCTTTATAATTATAAATTTCCCCATTACAAATAAATACAATACTACTTTCATCATCATCATCAATCAATACATATGGTTGATTTGATTTAAAACTTGTATCCATAATGGCTAATCGATGAAATCCAACATAAACATTCTCAAATGTTTCAAAATGAGAATTATCTGGTCCTCGATGTTTAATATTCCAAAAATATTTCAAATATTCTGATATATCTTTAATATTATTATTGTCAACTAATGCCCAAATTCCGCACATAAATAATATATATTAATATCTTTAGTTTATATATTATTCAATTTTTATTTTGGTTTTTATAAAATAAATCTTTAGGGCGGAAACTTAGTTTTTCAGTTTGAATAACCAATTTTTTTATAAACTTTTGTATTTTTAATTATCATATTCAAAAACTATTATTATAACTTAATGCTGTAATGAAATATAAATACAATTATTTTTAATATTAATATCTGATTTATTTTCTGATGATACTAATGCATATTCATTAATAAAATCAATTGGAATTATATTTTCAGATCTATAATGTTTTGGATAATGTTTAATATCATATTTTCCCGCATATAAACCACAGTCAACTATTCTTTCAATTAATTGTTTAAAAGTAAATCCATTTTCTGATTTATAAATTTTAGTAAAATAATTTTTAAATATAGGAAAATAAATATTAATTATATTAATATTTATTATTTTTGTATTTAATTCTATAATATTATTTAAATCTTCTTGCCAAGAACATAAATTAATTAGTCCAAAATTAGTTAATTTATATTCTTGACTAATAAAATTAATAGGTTTAGTATTTTTTGGTTCTACACGATTTACTATTTTATATGACATATATATATATACTAGTTAAATTTTATATAGATCTAATTGTTTAATAACTCATTAATAATTTTTTAATTTATCATAAACATAAAAACCACAAGAATTAACAAAAAATGCTCTAAATAAGGTTATTGATAAACCTCTATATAAGGGAGCAATATTTATTAATTCTTTTATTTTAAATGTTGGATTTAATTGTTTTCTAACTCTTAAACTATCAAAAGGAAATGTCCATAACCAACTATTAATTCCAGCCATACCACCAGATAAAAATGATGATAATTCTAAATTATTTTTACAATAATGATAAACACCAAAATAAATACCATTTGATATTGTTTCTCGCATTAACATATAATTTAATCCAATATATGGTTTTAATTTTTGTTTAGTTGATAATAAATATTGAGAATTAACTTTATGTGTTTCAAAAGGATTTAATATAAATGATCCAATAAAACCAGAAATAGAACCAGATATAATTGGATTATTTATATGTTTATTTAATTTATTAAAATTACCAAAAATAAACGTATTATATAAACTAGCACCAATTAATGGATATTTAATTCCATTAAATAATTGTTTTATACTAGGTATTTGTGATATTTTATAACCATTTTGTATATTTGTTTTTAATGTATCAAATGGATAACCAATGCTAACTTGTGTTAATCCAACAATATTTCCAATTAAATAATCTGTCATTAAGAATATAAATATTATATTCTTAATTATATTTTATATTTTAGTTATCTTCTTCATCACTACTCATTAATAAAGAATAATTAACTGGGGATATAATTATATTTTCACAGTTATTATTATTTAATAATAATTTATAAATATAACTATACCCATATATTATTTTATTATAAAAATAATTAATCATTATATAAATATTTTATATTTTTTTATATAATAATCCTAAATTACAATTATACAAATAAATATTATTATAATTATTAATATTATATAATTTTAATAAATTATTAATGGTTAAAATTGTTTTATTTGAATTTGCAAATAAAAATAAATTATTATTAATATCGATAATATCATTTTTAATTATTTTAATATTGTAATTTTTATCAATTATTTTTATAATATTTTTAATAATTTTATCCCAATTAATATTTTCTAATTTTTTATTATATATATTTTCAATAATATAATCATTTTTATATTTATTACAAATAATTTTTTTAATATTATTATTAATAATATTATTTAATTCTTTAGTAATTACTAAATTTAATGGTTCATGTAGTTTTATTTTTGTAAAAGAAAATAAATTTAAATATTTCATATATTGAGTATAACCATTATTTTTAATATTATTTTCAATATTATCATTAATATAAATATCATTTAATAGTTTATTTGAATTATATTTTTTATTACAAATTTCTTTAATAAAAATATTTGGTGTTTTTACATAATTAATATATAAATGTTTTTCGGCACGTGAACAAGCAACATAAAATAATCTTCTTTCTTCTTCAAAATAATCAATTGCATCTGTATAATATTCATAAAATATATTATTATAAAATTTACCATTATATGAATAATCAATTAAATAAACATACTCCCATTCTAAGCCTTTAGATCCATGAATTGTAGATAAATTAATTGCATTTTTTTTAAAACTACAATTATCAAAATTTAAATATATATTATTATATCCATCGTTTAAATTATCATAATTACTTAAATAATTGATAATAATATTTAAATTTTTGTCTAGTTTTTTTTCTTTATATTTTATATTAATATAATTTCTAATTAAAATAAGTTGTTTATAATAATTTTCATTTTTAATATTATTAATAAAAGAATTAATATTATTATCATTATTTAATAAAAATTGATAAGCAATATTATTTTTATTATTAACTAAATAACTTAAAATAGTTAAATAATGTTTAATATAATCATGATCAATAATATGATTACCCGAAATTTTATTAAATTTAATTCCTTTATTTATTAATAATCTTTCAATATTTTCTAAACTATACTTATTAAATCTAGATAAAATTGCAATTTTATTTAAATTAATACCATTGTTATATTTATTTTTAATATCATCAATAACCCATTCATATTGTTTTTCTTTTTTATTAAAAAATTTAATATTTGGTTTTATATTACTATTATTCATTGATGTTACATTTTTATTAATTCTTTTTGTATTTTTAATAATAATATTTTCGCATAAATTTACAATTTCCGGTGTTGACCGATAATTATATTCTAAATGATATGTTTTATCACACTTAAAATTTAAAATATAATCAATACAACTATCTCTAAAAGAATAAATACTTTGACAATCATCACCAACTACCATAATATTACTTTTTTCTCTAAACATTTCTAAAATCGTATTTTGAATAGGATTAATATCTTGAAATTCATCAAAAAAAATATATTTAATATTTTCTAAAAATAATTTACCTTTCTTTGTATTTAAAAAAATTAACATTTTATTCATTAAATCATTAAAATCTAAAATATTTTGTTGTTTCTTTGTTATTTTATATTCTTTTAATATTTTATCAAAAATATTTTTATTTCCAATATTCATTCTTTTTAAAATTTTATATAATGTTAAATGATTATTATTACATACTTTATTATAAACTGTATAAATTTTTTCAATTATAATTTTTATATCTGTATGTTTTATTGTAATTGATTTTAATAATGAACGACTATCATTTTCATCTAAAATTGTATGATTATTATTTAATATTTTATATGCTAAACCATGTAATGATCCAACATAATAAGGTAAATATTGTGGAATAATATTTTGAATACGTGTTAACATTTCTTTACCTGCTTTTTTTGTAAATGTAATTAATATTATATTATTTGGATTAATTCTTTTATGTAATACTAAATTTAAATAACGTGAAATAGTTGTATGTGTCTTACCAGAACCAGGACATGCAATTACACGAATTATTTTATTATTACTTTTTACAATTTCTAATTGTTGTTTATTTAAATTCATTAATTTTATATAATCATCATAACTATATTTTTTTAATTTATTATTAATATCTTCAATTCTTTCTTCATAATCAAAAATTTTATTTTCATATTTTTTATATTTTTTATTATTATTTTTTTCATTTTCTAAAATTTTTAATTTTTCTAAATAATTATTTAATTTACTAATTAAATTTATTCTTTTTTGAATAAGTACATTCATTATTAAATAATATAAATAATGTTTTAAATAAAACTATATAAATTTTAAATATATTATTTTATATTTCAAATATATTATTATTTTTTACAGTTTATAAGTATTATATTTTTTTACTTTTTCTTTATATAAAATTTGTTTATATAAAATATACTACTACCTACTATTATACTACTACCTACTATTATACTAATAATTATCAATATTTCAGTTTTAGTTTTAGTTTTAGTTTTTTGTTCTTTTTTTACTTCACTTACTGATTTTATTATTGTCCCTGATTTACCAATTTGTGGTAATTTATTTTGTTCAAGATCAACATCATCCGGCACATTATTTGAATTTTGGTTTACTGTATCAGATCCTGAACCTGAATTTGACATGTTACAACTTTGTTTAATTTGTAATTGTGCATTATCTGATAATTCAGCTTCTCCATCAAAATTAACTTGATTAATACATATTGGTTTTTCTTCATTGGTTATATTAAATGTAAAATTTTTATTTTTACACATACCATCTAAATTTTGTGCCATAGTTTGTTTTTGCTCATCATTAAACTTAAATGTAACATTTGTTTCTTTTGATAAAACACAATTACAATCACGGAATGAATTAATATGAAAATTATTACCACCTTTTCTATGATTATTATTACAATTACTTTCATTTTTATTATTTGACAAATCAGAACATAATGATTCTTCATCATTATAATCTTTTCCAATTGATCTGCGATAATCTAAAACATTTTTACAAAATCCATTTTTTAAATTATATGTATTATGATTACCTAAATAAAAATTAATACAACCTCTTTTAGATTCATTTGTATTACTAACTCGCTGTGTACCATATGTTAAACTATTAAAATTAATTCCACTATTATAAAAAAAATATCCAGATGTTCTTTGTGAACTATTTTCATTCTCAATACCACATAAATATTTATAATTATAATCACTTGTATCGTTATATTCGATATCTAAAATAATATTATTAATATCATTATTATTATTTGTATTTTCGATATTTCTATAATTTAGATTAATTAATTGTTTATGTATTTCTAATGGAATAAAAACTGTATAATCGATCATTTCATTTTGATTATTTATATAACAAAAATCTACTGGTATTTGATATTTACCAGTACATAAAGCCCTTTTTAATAAAATATTTTCATTATTATTTTTATCATTAATAAAATAATATTTATCATTTAATGTTTTATATATAAACTTATTAAGTTTAGACATATTTTTTATTTGTTTACAATAATTATTTAATTGTTGTGTTTGGTCTCTATTTTTTATTACTGTCTCACCAAATGGTACTGGTTTATACATTTGTCCTCTATAATCTGATTCTGTTACATTGGAACTAATATTTCCCATAATATATATATTATATAATATATAATATATAATATATATATTAATGAAATTATTTAAAAATCAAATTAAAGAATTTTTCGCATCAACTTATTCTAGAACAGAATTGGAAAATATAATAAAATCACAATTACGTCAAAAATTTGAAAATGTTACAAATTTATTAAATGAAAGTATAAGTAATCAATCAGTTGAAATAATGAATGAAGTTAAAAATAATACCGGATGTGCAGTCTCAGGTGGTAATGTTGTAAATATATCAGGAGTAAGAATGTCTGATAATACGACTTTATCAATTGAACAAGACAAACAAGTTAAATGTAAAATTGAAGCAACAAATAAATTTATTTCAGATACTCATTTTAAAAATGACAGATTAACCGCAATTCAAAATGATATACTTAATCAAAATGATTTAAAAGCAAAAATAGAAGCAGCACAAAAAGCAACCGCTTTATTTTCAAATACTGATATAAATGAAGGAGGAGATGCACTCGTGAGTAAAGTATTTGATACAATTGGTGATGCAATAAGTCAAAATAAAGATGAAACATCAATTAGACAAATAATTGATACATATGTGGATCAACAAGTTATAAATGAAATAAATATTGATAATGTTATTAAAGATTATTTTAATGTTAAAAAAAATAGTCAAGTATCAAATAATTGTGTAAATTATTCTGCAAATTATAATAAAATAAATGTGGCTAATTCAACACTAAGTGATAATGCAAGAATAGTTATTATACAGAAATTAAAAGAAGATTTTTTAACAATTTGTGTTAGTGAAACTGTAAGTACTCTCGATTTATTAAATAAATTAACAGAAAATACAACGAATTATCAATCAAATATTAATGCTGCTGATTTAATGGCTACATTTGGACAAGAAGCAACATCAGAAAAAACATTTACAAGAGAAAGTAAATCTGCTTTAGTTGCATTCTTTAATTCTATATGGGCATGCGCAATATGTGCCGTAGCTTGTATAGTTATATTGTTACTCTTTTTTATGGGTGGTGGTAAAGGTGGTAAAGGTGGTAAATAAAATTATTAATTATTTTATGTATATACTACTTCAAAACCTCTTTTTATATATTTTTGAATTCGATTATATGTATCTTTTTTAATATTATGAATTTTCATTTTATTATTTAAAATATTAAATTTTATTTCATTAGTTAAATAATTAATTTTATTTTTATGAATATAAATTTTATTAATATCCAAATCAAAATTTACATTAATAAAATCTTCAATTTTTATGTTATCTTTAATTAAAATGAATTGAATTGGAATAAGATTTATATTTTTAAAATGTTTATATGTATAACATTTTATTTTAAGATCCTCATAATAAGAATAATTATCTTCTATATTAACACTATATCCAATACTATTACAGAATTTACGAATTTCTATATAATTATGTGTATAATCAGATTCTAAAAGATAAATATCAAGATCACAATTCTCATAATATTTATCTAATAAATACCCAATACATGTTGAACCTGATATATAACAACCATTAATATTATTAATAAATTCTAATATATTATTTGTATTAATATCAAAATAATAATTATAATAATTACTTAAATTAGTATTAATAATATTATTTGTTAGGAGTTCAATTAGTTTTAAAAATGGTTTTTCACAATTATGATTTGATTTTACAGAAATATCATAATATAGAATATTATATTCTTTATGAAAAGAAATTATATTTTGATCACTATTTAAATCTACTTTATTTCCACATAATATAATTGGAATATTATTATAATTTAATCTAATTTTATCATACCATAATTTTATATTTGTATATGATAATTGTGATGTTATATCAAACATAATAATTGCACCATTAATATTATCATTATAATTAATATTATTTATTTCTTGTCCAGGTGTATCAATTATATGTAAAATATTATTATCATATTCTAACACATAATTAGTTTCAAATTGTGATGGTTTACATTGATTAATAAATGTACCTGTTATATGATATTGAATAAATGTAGTTTTTCCAACATTTGTATCTCCAAATAGTTTAATAATATATTTTTGTTTAGGCATTAATATAATTAAAATAAATTCTTTTTGAATTATTAATTTCAATTTTTTAGTTAAATAATTAAAAATAAATGTCAAATTTAAAACTATAAATATATTTAAAATAACATATTAAAGATAAATAGTCAATAAATATCTCATTTTATTTTATACTATTTATCTTAAAATGTAAATCTAAATATAAAGTTACAAAATGTTTTATATAATTAAAATTATATTCATTATTAATTATAATGAATATAATTCTAATAGATGCATCATATACAAGTTTTCATAGATTTTATGCTACTTTAAGATGGTATTCTTTTGCACATAAAGATGAATATAAAGAATATAAAGGAAATAAAGAATATGATTGGACAACTAATAAAATATTTATTAATAAATATAAAAAAATGTATTTAGAATCTATTATTAAATTAATTAAAAAAAAAATTTATAAGAATTCAATATTAATTTTTTGTCAAGATTCTCCACACGAAACTATATGGAGACATGAATTTGTTAAATGTTATAAGGGTAAACGTGTTAATCATAATGATAAAATAAATATTAGTTCTGTATTTAGATATACTTATAATATAATTATTCCTGAATTAGTTAAAGAGAAACATATCTTTAAATTAATGATAGATAAAATAGAAGGTGATGATATAATCGCCATAATATCAAAATATATAAGACGTAAATTACCAGATAAAAAAACATATATTATTTCTGGTGACAAAGATTTTTATCAACTTGGTCATAAAAATTTATATTTTGCTGATTATAAAAAAAAAGAAATACTTATTTTTACAAGAAAAGAAGCAAAACAAAAATTATTAGAAAAAATATTAGATGGTGATTGTTCGGATAATATTCCATCAATTTTTAAAAATATAAAAATTAATAAATCAGAAAAAGATAAAATGAAAAATGATAAAAAATATTTAATATCATTTTTAAAAAAACCAGAAAATAAAAAAATAAAAAAACAATTTAAATTAAATTGTAAAGCAATTAATTTTAAATATATACCAAAAAAATATCAGAAACAAGTTTTACAAAAAATCCAATTATTTAATTTATTTTAAATATATACCAAAAAAATATCAGAAACAAGTTTTACAAAAAATCTAATTATTTAATTTATTTTAAATATATACCAAAAAAAAAGAAACAAGTTTTACAAAAAATCTAATTATTTAATTTATTTTAAATATATACCAAAAAAATATCAGAAACAAGTTTTACAAAAAATCCAATTATTTAATTATTTTAAATATATACCAAAAAAATATCAGAAACAAGTTTTACAAAAAATCCAATTATTTAATTTATTTTAAATATATACCAAAAAAAAAGAAACAAGTTTTACAAAAAATCTAATTATTTAATTTATTTTAAATATATACCAAAAAAAAGAAACAAGTTTTACAAAAAATCTAATTATTTAATTTATTTTAAATATATACCAAAAAAATATCAGAAACAAGTTTTACAAAAAATCTAATTATTTAATTTATTTGAGTAAATTATAAAAAATAATAAAATATAAAATATGTTTTATTATAACGGGATGTGCAACAGTATATTGTATTTTATGCGGTGGACCACCATATAGTAATAATAATGATATAAAAACAAATTGGTTAAATAATTGTGTTTTTTTATCAAATGATAATATAATTTATTACAATGTTCATGAAGTAATGTGTTTTGATGAATTTCAACCAAAAAAAAATATAAATATTACATTAAATGTAATAAATAAACATAAAAAAATAAATAGTAAAAATTGGTATTTTTTGTCATATTGATTGTTATAAATATTTTACAAAAAAAACAGGATTTAAAATAAATTATATGTTTTTACCAGATCATTATATAAATAAAAATATAGGATGTTTAAGTAAAAAATATTTTAAATATGAATCTTCAAAATATTGGAATCAACTATTTGATTTTGAACAACTTAAGAATGATAAAAAAATGAAAATTATGTATTCACCATTATATAATACTCGTAGTTCCCAAAATTTAAATAAAATAATATCATTTTTAAAAATTAAAAAAAAACAGGACCACAAGTTAGTGCATCATTTTATAAAGGAAAAGTATATAAATTAGGAAATGATGGTAATATCTGGAAATTAAAACAAAATAAATGGATAAAAGAACCAAATACTTTACAATTTAAATCTATTCCTTTTTCTTATAATAAAACAAAAAAATATAATAGAATTGGTGAAAGCAGTAATAAACCAATATTTTATTATAATAATATTGAAAAAAATAAAATAATATTTATTGGATATGAAAAGTTAATTAAAAAAATAAAAAAGTAATTTTTATGAGTAAAATATAAATTTAAATCGTTATTAATTTTATTTGTTCTTTTTTGATAAATTCAGGATCCCAAATTATAATTTCACTTTCATTACTACTATATGTTACAATAAAACCATCATAGTTATTATTAATTCCTTTTTTACGTTTTTTTAGTAAATTATATTTTTGTTTTTTATTATTAGGACTAATTGGATTAATTCTTAATAATTTTAATTTTTTATTAATTATTACTTCTATAATTTGATTGTTATCTGAATAAAAAAGGGCATCATTTTTATTTAATGCAAAATATAATCCTGGTCCATATGTTATACCAAAATTATCTCCTTGAATATTTTCTGGTTTATGAAAACCATTTTCAATCATATTATTCATTTTTTTTAATGTACCTCCATGATATAATAACATTAATAATTTATTAATATTATTATATAAATAAATAATTTCAATTTTTATAAAATTAATAAGATTCATTTTTAATATCTTATCAATTTTATTTTAAAAATCGATATAACTAAATATGAGATAAAAGATATTAAGAATTACAAGATATATATTTAATAAAGTTATATTAAACAATATTCTAATATTTGATCAAAAGAAGAAATTAAATGTACTTTGAATGAGTTATCCATCAAATGCGGACATCTAATTTTTATTTTTTCAAGATCTTCAATATTTTCTTCAGGAATTAATGCTAATTCAACACCTGCTAGTTTAGCACCAGTTAATTTTTCTTCTAATCCACCAATTGCTGTAACTTGTCCTCGTAAATTAATTTCACCAGTCATTGCAATTTTATTATTAATTTTAACATTCATTAAATGAGAATACATGACAGTTGTCATTGCACCACCTGCACTTGGTCCATCTTTACTTACTGCACCATCTGGACAATGAATATGAAATGTTTCTGGTTTATTTTTCCATTTATTCATCCAATATTGTTTTTTTTCCTCTGGTAAATGATTCCATGCAACACTTAATGCAACTTGGATACTTTCTTTCATAACATCTTTTAATGAACCAGTTGCTTTTACTGCCATAAAATCTTTTGCAGGAATTAATTGTGATTCAATTGGTAAAACACCACCAATACCCAAACTATTTGCCCATAAACCATTAACCATACCAATTGCAGATTGTGTATGAATTTTATCTCTATTAATTTTTCTATAATCTTTTAATAAAATTCTAAAATCATCTTGAACAATTGTAAATGGAAATTTAACAATAAAATTATTTATTCTTGTTTTTGTTAAATTAAATTGATTTAATTTTCTACATATTTCATAAAGTAATTGTTTTAATTTACGAACACCTCCTTCATATGTGTATTTTAAAATAAGATGTTCAATTAATTCATTATTTAATTTAATACTATTTTCTTTTAATCCAATATCTTTTAAAATTAATGGAAGTAAATAATTTTGAGCAATAATCACTTTTTGATTAGTTGTTAAATATTTTGTTTGAATTTTTGTAATTCGATCCATTAGAATATAATTAATTCGACTTGGTTCATTAAATGAGAAAATAAATGTTGCCTTACTTAAATTAATATCAAGATCATAAAAGTATTTATCTTTAAAATGTGAATTTTGTGCAGGATCAATTAAATGTACTAAAAGATTAATAATTTCTTCACCTTTATGTGTATTACTTACTTTATCTAATTCATCAAAATAAAAAATAGGATCCATACATTTAGATTCCATTAATCCTTGAACAATACGACCATAAATACTACCTTCATATGTATATGAATGACCTTCTAAAAATGAAGCATCCGTTGCACCACCTAAACTTATAAAAACAAATGGTTTTTTCATAGCTTTTGCTATACCATCTTTAATTAAACATGTTTTACCAACACCAGGAGGACCCCATAATCCAAATACATTACCTTTACAATCTGGATTTCTTACTTGTTGTGCCATCATCATTATAACTTGTTCTTTTGCTTTATCATGACCATAAATAGCATTATCCATATCTTTTTTTAAATTATTAAGAAAATTATTAATTTTTTTTGAACCTTTAATATTCTTTAAATTAATACCTTTATATTGCCCAAATGGTATTTTCATAGCATTATTAAACCAATTCATATTTTTACTTTTATCAAAACCTTTTATTGTTTCATTCCATTTAGTTAAAAGAGTTTTTTTAATTTCAATAGATGTATTCATGCTAATAATCTTAAATAAACTAGGTTCATTACTATGATTATAATTATTTAATTCTTTAAATTTAGTAATTAATTTTTCTTTTTTATTAGTTGGTAGTTGTTGAAAACTATCAAAAATATCACTACCATTTGTATCTTTTGAACGTTTATATTCAGTATTAAATTTACGTACAATATCTTTATTAACTGATGTTAATTTTTTATTTCTATATTCTTCATTATAATCTTCATCATCTTCATCATCTTCATCCTCCTCATCATCATTTATGTTATCATGTTTATCATCTGTAATAAAACTAAATTTCATAGGTTTTACTTTTTTTGCACGATTTGGTTCAATATCTTCTTTTAATTCTTCTAAATATTTTAAAATATTAAATTTAGATACTGTCATCATTTCATCTCTAATATCATCTATAAATTGATTAAATAAATATGTAAATGCTTTTAATGTTAATTGAAATTCATTATCATCATTAAAATCATATATAATTTTACTTGTTTCTTCAAAAATATATTGTAAATCTGTTAAACTATTTTCAATTTGTCTTTTTGTTGTAATTTTAATATTTATAAAAAATTCTTCAATTGTTTCAAGAACCATAAATTTTAAGTCATTAACTGTTTTATCATAATCAATATCATTATTCGATCTTTTAAAAAGATTAAACCATTTATCTAAATCTGTCATTATTAATATTATATAAATAATTGTTTATACAAAAACGTTATAATAATGAATAGTATGTTTAACTCATTAAAGATTAAATTATTTTTTTCATAATTTATATAATGGGAGTTGAAAGATTTTTTTCAAGTATTAAAGATGAATTTAATGTAACAACAAATACAGAATATCCATATATAAAATTAACTGGTAAATATTTATTTATTGATTTTAATAGTATTGTACATATAATATCAGCACATTTATTAAAATTATATAATTTAAATAATAATAATAATAATATTAATAGTTTTGAATCTAAATTATTAAATGAAATTGGTAAATATTTACTAGAATTAATTAAATATAATATTAATAGTGAGATATTAGAAAATATTTATATAGCTATAGATGGGACACCAACAATGAGTAAAATATATGAACAAAAAAAACGTAGATATATGGCAAAAGTAATTGAATATTTAAAATATAAAGAAAATATTTCAGATACAAATTTTAATTGGGATAAAAACAATATAAGTCCTGGTACAATATTTATGAATAAATTAGAAAAATATTTAACTAATAATAATTTTAAAATTAAAATTAAAAAATTGTGTCCAAAACTTAAAAAATATATATTATCTGGAACAAATGAAGAAGGTGAGGGTGAATATAAAATAATAAATTATATAAAAGAAAATAATATAAATGAAACAACAATTGTTTATTCTCCAGATAGTGATATGATAATATTATTAATGATGTTAAATAATAATAATATTATTTTAAGATATGATCAACAAGAATCAAAATTAGATAAAGACTTTAATGGAAAAAAATTTAATATAATTCCTGTTAATAAATTTAAAACAATCTTATTAAATTATTTATATAAAAGAAAAAATACATTTATTAAAATAGATAATAACCGATTTATAAATGATATTATTTTAATATTTATAATTTTTGGTGATGATTTTTTACCAAAATTAGAAAATTTTCGTATTAATTCTGATATTTTTATATTAATCGATTATTATATTATAAATTTTCAAAATAATGGTTATTTATTAAATCTAAATAAAACAATAAAAACAGTCAGTTTTTATTCTTACTTAAAATTATTAAGTTTAAATGAAAATTTATTTTTACAAAGAAATTATAATTATTATAAATATAGTAATTATATAAAAAAAGAAGCTAAAATATTTTCATATAATATGTATATATTTCGTAATTTAATAATAGATATTATTAAAAATAAACCAAAAAAGAATATTATACAAATAATTAAAAATAATATTACAGAAAAATTAAAAAATATTTTTTTAGAAAATTATTTAAATATAATAAAATATATAAATATTGATACTTTTTATAATTTTACAAAAAAATATAATAATAATATATTAAAATTATTAAATAAATATAATAAAAATTTTTATTTGGTATTAAATAAAAATGATTTTTTAATTAATTTAATATTATTTATTTATTATAATAATTATCAACTTCCTTTTAATTTAACATTAAATAAAAATAAACCTAAATTATTAGAACCAATATATGATTCAACACAATTCCCACATAATCGTAATTTAAAATATAAAAATAATAAAGAAAAATTTATGTATTTTTTACAATATAAACTGGATAAATATCAATATATTTTAAATCCAGATGATAAATTTTATAAAAATCAAATGATACAAGATTATTATAAATTAAATTTTAATGATAATAAAAATAAAATCATTAAAGAATATTTAAATGGTATAAATTGGATTTGTAATTATTATTTTGGAAATGCACAAAATAGATTATGGTATTATAAATATGGTAAATCACCATTATTAACAGATATTGTTAAATATATGGAAAATAATATAGTTAAATTAGAAATAATACATAATGATAATCTTGATAAATATTTAACACCAATTTCACAGATTTTATTTATAACTCCAATAAATATTAAAATTAATTTAAAAGAACAATTAAATTTTATTAATTGTAATAATATTAATAAATTAATAGAATTTGTTAAAAATAACATTGATTCTTATTATGATATTGAAACTATTTTTTCAAATATAAATAAATATATTGATTGTTCAGCATCTATTTTTTTAAGCAAATGTCATTTAGAATTTTTAGAAAAAGATATTAATATTGATAATTTTATTAACATAGATATTTAACTTTATTATAAATTTTTGATTTAATTAATCCATATTTACCAACTAATAAATTAATTAATTCTGTTTCATCAACTTTTTTTAAATTAAAATCATTTTCTATTTCATAATATGGTCCATTTATAAAATAATTTTTAATTTCCATTAAATTTGATGGAATATTAACTTTATATTTATTATTTTTAAAAAATTCAAATGTTTCATTTAAATTTTTATATTTCGAATATACTTCGAAAATTTTATTATAATGACAATCAATTATTTTATTACAATAATCACAACCAAATAAAATACATAATTCTATAAATTGTTCATAATTTAAATTAATTTTTTCTAAAATTATATCTAAATTAATTTCTAATGTTTCTTTTTTAAATGATCCTAAGTTTCGATATATTTTTTTTGCTCCAAAAGTTAAAATATCCATATCTTCAGTTAATACACCATCAGCATAACCATTTTTTACTAACCATGCACATTGTGAATCTGCTTCTTCTAAAGCATCAATATATGAAATTCCCATTATTCTTAATAATTCTTTACATTCATTTAATTGTTTTGAAGAAATACTTACTGTTCTTTTAAAATATTTTATTTTTTCTTTTTCATCTGTTGATTTTTCAAATTTACGCCATGCTTTTTGTTTAATTTGTTTTCTTTCTTCAATAATTTTATTTTTTAATTTTGGTGGTTTTCCATCAAAAACATAAATTGGTATAATATTTTTTTTTAATAAATATATAGTTTTATTAAATAATCCTAAAATATGAGATACAATTTCTCCTTTATTATTTGTTAAATCTGCACCAGAATTTCTTATTGCAATAATTACTTTATATAAAATAATACTGATATCGATTGCTATATATTTATATTTTAATTCATCATCATTAATTTCTTTTAAAATATTTTCATATTGACTTAAAAACTTTAATAGATTTTTAATACCCATAATGCGGTTATAATAAATAATAATTATAATTTTAAATATAAAAAAATTATATATAATATATTATATATGAATACTTTTTATTTATACAATTATCCAAATGTTACAGGTTCTAATTTAGTTCCTTTTATGTATCCTCAAATTAGTGCTGATAATTGGTTTGATGCTATGAAAAAAATATATCTTTTTAAAAAAGATATGGATATTACAAATATAATTATATCTGATCAATTACGTAATGCTCGTCGTGCAAATATTATGTATGGTATGAGAAATGGTCATCGTATTGCAAATATTAATATGTTTCCATATATGTTACCTTCAAATATATCTCTAGGTACAACTACAACTAATCCAAATATGACATATCCATTAAATACTACTGGTCCAATGTCATATAGTCAAAGTAATGATGGTATATATAGAAACGGAACACTTAATTTTGGTACTAATACAGTTGGCCCTGTACCAGTTATGCGTCAATTTTATCCCACACATAATCCAGGATTTTGGTTTAATAACAAAAATGTTCAAAAATAAAAAAACTATACAAATTCAAATATAACGATTGTTTTAATCATATTAATTTATATAATATATATAATATTATATAAATTAATAATAAATAACAAAATATTTTAAAATAATAAAATATAAAAAATATAAAAAATATTTTAAAATAATAAAATATAATAAATATAAAAAATATAAAAAATATAATAGTAAACTAGAATTCTAATATAAAATAATCAAAATCAAAGTATTTAGATCAAATATATTATATTTAATTAATACAATAACTTTATTCTTTTATATTAGATTTATATTTTATATATTATATAAAATATATTATATAATGGATCAATCCGAATTTAATAATAATTATGCTTTTGAAATTCCGAATACAGTAAAACCATCATTATATTTATTACTTGATGATTATATAGGTGAAAATGACGGTAATAATACACAATTTACTATTGATTATTTTATTAATTTTTTTAAGACACGACAATTACCATATGATGATAATAATAATTCACAATTTACTCAAATTATACAATTATTAAAAAACTCACAACAAATTACAGATAAATTAAATCAAGAAGTTAATAATATATTAAGTCAAAAATTTAATAATATTAAAAAATTATATAATATTTATGCAGTGGAAAAATACATAAATAATGAAAACAGGTACACACAGGGAACAATACATACACAATTAAAAAATTATTTTAAAGATGGTTTTAAAAAATTAAATGATATATATAAATTTGAAAATATAAAGGATGAATTATTAAAAGTGAATGGACAATCTACAATAAAAATCGGCACAATGAATAAAATACATAATTTGAATAATATTAACATTATTCGTTTTTTTTTACGTCTTAAACTAATAGAAAACAAAGACTGGGACACGAGCACATTAAATAAATATAATCCTCTTCAATATTTAAATATATCTTCTATTTGCGATAATTTTATATTTTTAAATAATATTATTTATAATACAAAATTAAATAATGAACAAACATTATTTCAGATGGCAAAAGAGGATGATTTTAAATTACATCTACCATTTACTATCTCTTCAAATAAATATACACAAGAAGAAACACAGATTATAAATAGTTCTCATGCAATTAGTTTATATATTGAAAAAACAGAAAATGATAGTAATGATGAAGCACAATATAATTGTTATATATTTAATTCTGGGGCAGGTGGTGAATTACATGTGAATGGATTAGATAGCAATGAAAAATGGCAGGTATTATTATTAAAATGTGATATAATTAAAATGTTACAAATTGTTAAATCTATATTATTTTTATCAAATATGTATATAGAAATAAATAAAGATAATAATTGTAACTCTATGTGTACTCAGTTTTATAATCAAATATTAACAGATTTTAAATTTAAAAAAGATAAGAGTTATTGTTATATGCCACAGAAATCGGGCTCTTGTTCATTTTATAGTGTTTATCATTGTATATATTTTATTTTATTTAAAACTTATAAACTTAAAAATTATGAAAATAATTATGAAAATGAATTAAATTCCTATGGTATTGAAATTTTACTTAATTATTATAATACACAAAAAAAAACTATAAATAATCATGACTTAAATGTTTTAAATTTAATACATGAAAAATATAAAATAGAAAATAAACATAAATTTAATGAAAAATATTTAAATATTTTAAAAAAATATATATCTTTAAAAGATAATTTAACATATTATTTTAAAAAATCAAATAATTATATTTTAAATAATTTAAATAAAAGTGAAAATAATAACATAATTAAATTTGAATATGACAAGATTAATATTGATCCTTTATATTATTTAACATTTAATAAAGATGAAGATAATAATGAAAATATTGATACTATAATTTTGTTATTTGATCATATTATAGATATATATGAATATAATAAATTCAATACAGAAAATGATATAACATATTTATTATTAAATGATATAGAAACAGAATATAGTATTATTTTTAAAAATAGTACTATAATTTATTTAATTACACAAATTATTAAAAAAATATTAAATTTAATAAAAAAACTCACAATTTCTCTAGATATAAAAAAAATATTAGATTGTTTTATAAAATTAAATAAAATTAATAATATATTTAAATTGCATTGTAGTACAATTATGTTCCCACAAAATCAATTTTTAGATGTAAATTATGATACTAACTATACTTATACTAAATCTGATAAACATGATATATATCTATCATTATATTTATTTAAATATCAACATAACATAATTTATAATTATATTTCAATTTTATTATTAAACAAAATAAACTTATTTAATAAACAAGGACTAGATGATGACAATAATAATCAATTATTTAATAATAATTATAAAAACATTAAAAAATCATATATTTATAATGTATTTAATTCATTTAATTCTTCTGATATATTAGATGAAGATGATTTTGAGAAAATATATTTATATAGGGAGTTATTATTTGGAGAAATAGATTGGGATAAATATAAACATTCGCAGCCAAATACGCTAAATGAAATAGATTTACTTAATTTTAATAAATTTGTTAATTTAAATCATAAAACAGAGGACGAAATAACAATTATATTTTTATTTATTAAAAACTTAATAAATCAAGATCATAAATGGATAACCACCATAAAGAATTTATATTTAAGTGATTGTAAGCTTACACATAAAAATAATAAAATTAAATTAAAAGTATATTCTCAAATTATAAGAACCACATTTGGAAAATATGATAATTTAAATGGAAATTTAAATGAATCAACACAATATATGATAAATAGTAATATAATAGGAACAATATTAAATGATTCAATAATATTAAATTTAAATGATAGAAATAAACTACAAGAATATTTTGATTCACAATCTGAAAACATATATTTTATGACAAATTTAATTACTCGTAAAAATAAAGATCAATTATATATAACTATTAATAATTTTAATAAGCATTATCATGGTGTTAGTACTAACAAAATCGTCCCAGATGTAATTAAATATAATATTGATACTACATCTACATCTACATCTACATCTACATTTATAAATAATATAAATAATCATTATTATTCAAATAAAATATTTAATATGATTTTTATAATATTTTTGGCTAATTGTAGTAAAGATCAAATAAAAACAGTATTTAACAATATTAAACAACATGAAACAAACTATATACTTGTTAAATATTTATATAATATATTAATAAATGGTATAGATAATATTAATGACATATTTGATATTTTAAAGGCAAAGTCAGATGGAGAGGTGTATATATATAATCAATTAAAATTGATAGTAAGTTTTTTAATTCTAAATAATTCATCTATTGAACTTATATTAAAATTTTATAAAAATATATTAAAAAATATGAAATTATTAAATTTTAAAAAATATATTAAAAAATATTTTAAAATAAATAATACAGATGATATATCTGTATCTGGAAATATATCTAATGAGAATAATGATGATATCTATTATTATAATACTAAATCATATAAAAAATCTTTTACTATTTTTAATGAACAATGTTATTTATCACTTGATCAAAATATAATTAATTATGGTAATTTTGAATTTAATATAATATCACCATATGATATGTTATTTAAATTAAATAATCAAGAATTTAAATTTCAATATGATAATTTAAATAAACCACAATTATTTTTTAGATTTGATAATATTGTTGATAATAACAAAACAGTTTTTATATTATCTGATACTGAATATATTTATTGTGAATATTATGATAATCAATTTAAAAATGGTTATTTAATGATTAATAATGATAAGTATGAAATAGTTGTTGATGATAATATTTGTTTGTCAATATATACAATCCCTTATTCAATTATTGTATTAAGGGATGACAAATATTATATTTATATTTTATTAAATAATAATAATATTGAATTTTTTCCTATTCCATGGAATAAATTATTAGATTTCGATGGCATTCGTAATATATTGTTGGGAGCACCGGAATTAAATAATAAATTATTTGAAATTAAAAATAATTATACTGGAATAATTAATCCAAATAATGATTTGATACACTTATTAAATTATTATGGAAATAATGATATTGCATATTATTATAAAGAACAATTAAATAATAGAGTAAATAGTATTTATTGTAAATATGATGATTATAAAAAATCAAATAAAATCTCAAATGATTTTATTGACTATAAACATGAACCATATTATATTGAAAAAATATCACAAGTAGATGATTTACGAGAATATTTACAAAATTTATTTGACTTAATAAATCGAAGTGAAATATTTAAATTGTATACAATAAATATTAATGAAAATAAATATCATATCAATAAACAAAATAATAAAAAGATTTATGACATAATAAAAAAATTTCAAAAATCCGAATTGGTACTTCAAGAAAATACAGAAATAAATAATATTATAGGGGAAATTATTAAAGAAAAAGATAAAATTAATAAATATATTTCAATTTTAGCAAGAATTATTTTACAAAATTACAATTTAAAGAATGAGAGTAAAAAAACAAATATAATAAATAATTCTAAAAATTATTATCAATATTTAAATTTAATGAATATTAAATTTTTCATTAAACATTTAGAAGATTATGAAAAAAAAAAGTTAGATTTAAATTTAGATTTATATAATGAAAGAATTGATTTAATATGTACGAGTAGAACATATTTCTTAAGTAAAAATATAAATCCAAACAAAGATGATCAAGACATTATTAAAAAAATATTGGATATTAAAGATTTAAATATTAAAAAATATACAGAAAAAGAAAATAAACACGATGATGTCAACACAATAGAAATAACTATAAATGAAAATAAACGTGATGATGTTAATACAATAGAAATAAATGAAAATAACATTCAAATTAAAAACAAAAGTAATCAAACTAGCACAATTCAAATAGATAGTAATTTTAGAGAAATAATAAACGCGAATATACAAAACTTAAAAGTAGTAAAAGAAATATATAATTATAGTAAAGATTCAATAATAAAAAATATATTAGATGATCATTTGGACTCTTTTATTAAACCACACAAAGATATAAATTTGGTAATAAATGAGACATTAAATCACAACATTAAATTATTGTTTGATGATTTATTATTTATTATAATTAACAAAAAAAAAAAAATAAAAAAAAAATTAAAAAAATTATTAAAAGAATCATTAATAGACTATTTAGAAAAAAATAAAAATAATAATGATTTAGAAATAGATAACAATATTAATATGAAAACATATAATAAATATACCCCGGATGAAAAAAATAACACACAAAATAACATAGTCAAAAATTATGCAGAAGATTATATAATAAAAACAATTATTACAGATTTTTATAAAAAATATAATGAATTAAATAAAAAAAATAATTTAATTTTAGATATATACTCTAAAAAACTCCAAAAATATTATTATGACAAATTTTATAATATTTATAAAAGTAATGAAGATGGGGTGGTCAGTAAACGTAATAAGGGTATTATATTAACTGAAATTACAAATAATTCTTATATTTATGGATTTCAGTATGCAATAATTAATAGTATTTTAACAGAAACAACAAATTATAAAGTATATCAACTTGTTATGGGTAGTGGTAAAACATTTATAATTACACCATCATTAATATTTCAAAAATTAGAAGATTTTAATAAAATTTTTATTGTATTACCAGAAAATTTAACAAAACAAACTTATAATTTATTTCAATTTAATTATAATAATATTATTGATAACATAGATATTATATTAACAAATATTATCAATATTGATGATAATGGTAATATAATTGATGATAATGGTAATATAATTGATGATAATGGTAATATAATTGATGATAATGGTAATATAATTGATGATAATGGTAATATAATTGATAATAATGGTAATATAATTGATGATAATGGTAATATACCACAAATTAAAAATAAAGAGGATAAACAAATATTAATTATTTCAGATTATAATTTAAAAAAATTAATTTTATTAAATAAAATTAATAATAAAAAAAATATAAAACTATTACAAAATAGTTATTTTATTTTTGATGAATTTGATTCAATATATGAACCACTAAAATCTGATTTTAATATAATTAAAGATAACAATCTAAAATTAACAGATATCAAAATAGGCGAAAAGTCTATTTTTACACATAATTTTATTAAATTTATTATTAATAATTTAAAAAAAGGAAAAATAATAGATGATATGATATTTTTAACTGAAAATAAAGAAGAATATAAACAATTGTTTGACCATATGACAAATTATCATAATCAAAAAATAGATAAGGATCAAAAAATAGATAAGGATCAAGAAATAGATAAGGATCAAGAAATAGATAAGGATCAAGAAATAGATAAGATTTCACTTTCATATAAATATTTTTTTGATACAATGAAACAATTTATTAAAACACAAACATTTAATAAAAATTATGGTTTACCAATTAATAGTTCACATAACAATAATTATATTATTGTTCCATATTCTGCATCTTTAACACCAATTAAAGGTTCCACATTTTCTGAAATAGAAATTAATTTATGTGGTACAATTCTATGTTATATTTATGGTGGTTTCAGGATTGCTGATTTAAATAATATTAATAATTATATTATGAATGATGATTTAAAAAAAAAACAATTGACTACCATAATAGGTGATGAATATGATCATTTTAAAAATATATTTACTTTTGATAATCAAATAATTAATGATTATCTTAAAAAAATTAATGATTTAGATGATGATAAATTTATAAATTTACTTTCTTTTTATTTAAATAATATTATATTTCCAAAAATTAATATTACAAAAGAAGTTTATAATATATCAACTATTGATATTATTTCACATTCAATAACAAAAGATAAAACAGGTTTTACTGGAACTGTTAATTTATTATTACCATATTATAATTTTGATAAATACAAAAAGAACAAAGAAGAACAAGAAAAAATAATGAATGATATAATAAAAGTAAAAGAACAACAATCGGGTGGAGGTCTAGAATATCAATTTAATGAAATTCAAAAAAGTGATTCTGGAGAAGCTAATATATATATGTCATTTTTTGGTTTTCCAAAAAAAAATACAGCCTCTTTTATTAATATTACTAATAATGAAATTGAAATACTTAACCAAATTATATTACTAGTTAATAAAGATAAAGATATAAAGGCATTGATTGATGTGAGTGCGTTCTTTTTAAAAACATCAGTTAATGATATCGTTTTTTATTTACATGAACACTTAAAAAAACCAATAGTATATAGAGATGAAGATAATAATTTTAAATTATTAAAAAATATGAAAGTTATAAAATATATTAAAAATCCAAATAGTGAATACTTTTTATATTATGGTAATAAAGATATAATAGGTGTTGATATAAAACAAATACCTCAAATGAAAGGAATAGTTACTATTAATAACAATATTAAATATTCGCAAACTGCACAAGGTATATTTCGATTACGTAATATGAATAAAGGACATAATATACACTTTTTAATTGATCAAGATATCCCATTTTTTAAGAATAAAATAAATAAGAATAAGAATAAGGATAAGATATTTGAATATATATTAAAAACATCTCTTATTAATGAAAAATATGAAATATATACTACACAAGAACAAAAAAAAATAAAACAAAATATTTTATATTTAATTAGAGAAGAGGATAATAAAAATCAACTTAATGAAGCTAATGGTGAAAAAAATAAGTATACTATTACTTCTTTTAACCCATATAATTTATTTAATGGAATTGAACCTCAAGAATTAAAAGATTATTTTGAAAATATAAATAAAATTAACATTTTAGATTTTGAAAATAATCTAGAATCATTAGATTATACAAATAATGATTTTATAAACAAATTAAAAGAACAATTTAATGATTTAATGAAATATAAAAAATTGTCAATTTCACAACAACAACAACAACAACAACAACAACAACAACAACAACAACAACAACAACAACAACAACAACAACAACAACAACAACAACAACAACAATTATTAGAATATTATTATATAAAACAACCTACATATATAGATAATTTGAATTATGATAATTTAGCTAATAATTGTATACTTTATGTAGAATCTAGAACTGAAGAAATAACTCAAATTAATATAGAAAAATTAAATATAGGATATTCTTTTTTGTATAATATATCAGAAATACAAATAAAAGAAAAATCAGATATAGTAACAGGATTATATTATATATATATTGATTCTAAAGAATCTATAAAATATAAAATAATTAGTTTAAAAGAATGTGATCATATTTTAAATATATATAATAAAACAGATAAAGAATATATTATTAATTTTAATAATGGATCTACTTATAAATCACAACTGAATAATAATAGTGATTTACAACAAAAATTAAATAAATTAAATAATAACTGTATTGAATACTTTGTTAGATTATTATGTGGTTTTAATAATTTTAAAGATAATGAATCAAATAAACAGGATCATGTTATTAATATAATTAATTTAATAAAATATTTAAAAAATATAGATTTAATAAATGATGAAAATAGAAATAATTTATTTAATTTTATAAATAATTTATTATATTTATTAAATGGTAATTTACCTTTTATACAAGAATATCATAAAGATGATAAAAATGGTGAATACCTAAATACTATAATTAATAATAATCAAGATATTAATAATAATCAATATATTAAAATATTAAATAATTTATATTTTGAATTTTCTATTAATAATACCATTTCAAAGAATAGTATTAGTAGTATTAATATAAATGATAAAAAAGAATATGTCTTGAAAATACTTAAAAAAATTCCAAGCACAGAAAATATAATTAATATAATTAATATAATTAATAAACTTAATAATAATTTATAAATAATATTTTTAATGATATTGAAATAAAATAAATCAAGGAAAGTATTAAATACTTGTTCTAAAATATTCTTATTTTTATATAACTAATTATAATTTAAATTTAATAATATTCCAAATATAAAATATAGATAAATAATATAAATATAAATCAGAATATGATAATAATATATTTAAATATTCTGATTTATATTTATTTGATTTTATAAATTATAAAAAGCTTTATTAAACACATTATCATATTTCCAATCAATAAATTTATCATTATAAAAATAAACATTATTATAATTAATATTCCAGTCATGTGGGATAATTAATAATAATTTATAATTATCATATTGTGAATCTAAAGAATTTATTAATTTAATAAATTCTTTATTATAATTTTTTTTTTGTTTACCATATTCAAATCTTATAAAATATGGTTTTTTTAAATTTATAAATTGATTTATTCTTTTGTTTAATTTTTGTTTAAATATATCAATATTGTATTTATTTATGATTTCATGTGCAAATGTTATATTATATTTATTTTTAACAATTATCGAGGCATTATTTGATTCTAAATATTTATGTTCCAAAGATGTTTTAAAATATTTAATATTATTAAAATCAATAAAATTATTAAATAAAACTTTATTTAATTGATTTATATTAATTTTACACCAATCAAATGGATATCTTTTTATTGTTTTTAAATGATTTGCTACAGCACAAGTTGCTCCTAAACTAACATATTCCATATATTATTTATAATATTATTTATAATTTTAAATATTCATTTTTTATATAAAAAATGAATATTTAAAATTATAAATAATATTATAAATAATAATAAATGCTTACAAAAATACAAATTAATAAATCAATCACAAATATAAAAATAGATCCATTATTATTATGTGTAATTAAATATGATTTTATTCCAAATTCAATATATTTTACAAATGGTAAAATTGTTATTAATAATAAAAGTAATTATAGTTATAAATTTATTAATAATAAAATTATAAAATTAAATAAAATTAATAGAATTCCAATAAAATTTAATAATATTCTAATTTGGAAACAACTTGAAAGTTTTGATCAAAATAATAAAACTACTGCAAATTATATTAGAAATTATGTTATTTCATTATTACAAAATTCGACAGCATCTTTTTTAATGGGGATCGGTGGAGAATATTATGGTTATTTTTGTAGTTTAAATAAATATGATAAATACATTGGTTATACTAATAATAAATATATTCATCAAGATGCAATTTTTAATATGGAATTATATTATTATTATAAAAATTATAATAATTATATTATGAATTATAATAATATCAAACAAATTAATAATATATTTGATTCAGATTGTATAATAAATTTATCTATAATTCCATTAAAAATAATAACTTTTATAAATAATAATAAATTTAATAAAATAATTATTATTAGTTGTAAAAAAAAAACATATAAACGTGTTAAAATGCTAAATTATAAAATTAAAAAAATAATTAAATTTGATATTATTACAATATATTTTTTGATTAACTCAAAAAATATAAAATCATTACAAAATAATTGAATTATTATAATTATTAATTATAAATATAAATTTTAGTATATTTGTTATATAAAATCATAATTTTATGAGTATATTACAAGTATAGTTCTTCAGTAAACAATCATTTGTTATAAAAGTTTCTAATTGGATTGTATTTAATATTATTTATTTGCTCTTTTCTTTGTTTAATTAAATGGTTAATATCAAATTCTATTATATTATGATCTTTTTCACGTAATTTTAAACCATAATAATAATTTCCATCAGAAAATCTCTTTTTTTTTAAACCAATCTCAATTAACATCATAGATATTTTATTTTTTAACCCAATATTTTTTAAATCGAGACGAAAATATAATAAAATATTATTTGTTAATTCAGAACTTTTTATTTTATTAGAAATATTATCAGAAATATAATAAATACTATTTAAATATTTTTCAATATCTTTTTCATTTAATTCATTTTTATCATTATTTCCATTTAAATTTTTAAAAATAAAAATTTTTTTTTTAATACTATCTTTACTACTAATTATTTTACAATTAAACATATGTTTTATTAAATTAATATTATCTATATCATCTTTATTTAAAATAATATTATCAATAAATTCAAAATTAAATGTGTTATTATATAATAGTTGTTTAACATTACCTTTATCTTCATAAATAATACTTCTATTAAATTCATTATTATATATTATTGCATAAGTTATTGATTCTTTAAAATTAATTGTTGTGTAGTTTGATTCTATATCAAAACTATAAAACTCGCTTTTTATTTCAGCTTGTTTATTTATTTCAACTTGTTTGTTTATTTTAACTTGTTTATTTATTTCAACTTGTTTATTTATTTCTAAAGCTCTAAAATTATTTAAAAAACCGTCTGTTTCATCTATTTCATCTATTTCATTATTTATTACATTTATATCATTTAATATTTTAAAAATTTCGTTATTATTTTTTTTTTGTAATTTAATATAATTATTTAAATTAATTATATTTGAATATATTTTTTCATAATCTTTTAATTTAAATGTATAATTTACTAAATAATGATAATTATCATCATTTAATAAATTATCTGATTTTATTATTTCATAATCAGATAATATATTAAATGATATATATAATTTTTCAATAAATTCTACTTGTTTTTCAGTTGATTTTTTAATATTAAATATATTTTCATCAAATTGTTTAAAAAATAATATGTATACATGAATAATGTATACATATTATTTTTTTATTAAACGAACGTATTTTTTAAAATAGTATAACTTTATTTATTGATTTATATATAATTAAACAATTATTAATATTTTTATTTAATGAGACTGATTAATGATATAAAACTCGATTTTAAAGATGTTTTAATTTTACCAAAACGTTCTAAATTATTTAGTAGAAATGAAGTTAATTTAGAAAGAACATATACTTTTCCACATAGTAAATATACCTGGACAGGAATTCCAATTATTATTGCAAATATGGATGCAACGGGGACATTTCAAATGGCATATAAATTAGCAGAATATAAATGTATTACATGTATTCATAAATATTATAATGTTGAACAATGGTATGATTTTATAAAAAATAATAATATTTCAGACTATTTTGCAGTTAGTATTGGTGTACGTGATAATGATATTAATAAATTAAAAACAATTATGGATTTTGATAAAAATCTTAATAAAGACAATGGTATTAAATTTATTTGTATTGATGTTGCAAATGGATATAGTGAATTGTTTCTAGAAAAAGTTAAATATATTAGAAAAATGTACCCAAATAAAACTCTTATTGCTGGAAACGTTGTTACAAATGAAATGACAGAAGAATTAATTATGAACGGTGTCGATATAGTTAAAGCAGGAATAGGTGGAGGGAGTGTTTGTACAACACGTATTAAAACTGGTATTGGTTACCCTCAACTTAGTATGGTTATTGAATGTGCTGATGCTGCTCATGGATTAAAAGGAATGTTAATGAGTGATGGTGGTTGTACAAATAGTGGTGATATTGTAAAAGCATTTGGTGCAGGTGCCGATTTTGTAATGCTTGGTGGTATGATGGCAGGACATGATGAAAGTCATGGAGCAATTATTGAAGAAAATGGTATTAAATATAAAGAATTTTATGGAATGTCATCATCAGTAGCAATGAATAAATATAGTGGTGGGATTGCTAAATATAGAGCGAGTGAAGGTAAACGGGTTTTAATTAAATATCGTGGACCTATTGCTGATACAATGAATGATATTCTTGGTGGTATACGCTCAACGTGTACATATGTAGGTGCCTCAACTTTAAAAGAATTATCAAAAAGAACTACATTTATACGTGTTAGTCAACAAAGTAATGAAGTATATGGTAAAAATTAAACTTTTCAATTTTAATTCATATTATTAGTTATATGCAAAAATAAAGTAATTGTATTATGATATAAATATTTGAATTATTGAAGAAACTTAGATTAAATATTTTAATTTTACAATAGTTTATAATTTTATATAAAGTAATAATAAGAATATTAATAATGTTATTTTTATTACTATTATCTTTTTTATCAATTTCAAATGGCTTTAATAATTGTAATAATATTTGCCAATATGAAGGATCACAAAATATAAGTTTTCATATTACTAATTATAATGGAAATCTTCAAAGATATGAACATATTATTAAACAAAATATAATTAATAATAATTTAATTTTTGAATTAGAAAGTAAAGATTGTTATTTTTATTGTTATGAACATACTAATATTTTATTTAAGTCTAATTCAGAATATTATAAAATAAATAATTTAGATAAATATTATATACCAATCTCAACACAACTATCATCTATATTAACAACAACATCACAATCAACAACATCACAACTAACAACATCACAACCAACAACATCACAACCAACAACATCACAATCAACAACATCACAACTAACAACATCACAACCAACAACATTACAATCAACAACATCACAACTAACAACATTACAATCAACAACATTACAATCAACAACATTACAATCAACAACATCACAACCAACAATATCACAACCAACAACATCACAACTAACAACATTACAATCAACAACATTACAATCAACAACATCACAACCAACAATATCACAACCAACAACATCACAACTAACAACATTACAATCAACAACATCACAATCAACAACATTACAATCAACAACATTACAATCAACAACATCACAACCAACAACATCACAACCAACAACATCACAACTAACAACATTACAATCAACAACATCACAATCAACAACATTACAATCAACAACATTACAACCAACAACATCACAACTAACAACATCACAACTAACAACATCACAACCAACAATATCACAACCAACAACATTACAAAAAAGTCCTATTAATTATTCTAATATAAATACAACTTGTTGTAATACAAATATATTAACAATATATTCAACAACATTTCCAACAACATTTCCATTAACAAATATATCAACAATATTACCAGTATTAACACCTTCTAATGTTGAAAAAACATTAGAAGAACAAACAAAAATAAATATAATAATTATTATATCATGTATATTTATTTTTTTTATAGTAATTATTATTATTTATATTAAATATAAAAATAAAAAAGAAGAAAATAAACACATTATTCCACTCGATGAATTAATAGATTTGTCAGGAAAATCAATAACACATAATACAATATATGACAAAGTTAATAAATTTTATCAAAATCCACTTTATGAAGAAAAATTATGATGAATAAGCAAGGCTATCATTATATAATAATGGAAATAATTTTTTAATAAGTTTCAATTTACTTGAACTTGTAATATTATATTTCTCAGAAATTTTTTCTAGAGAAATATAATCATTATTTTTATTAAATTTACTTGTATCGACTAATACAAATTGAGAAAAATCAATATTTGTACAAGTTCGAAATAATTCAACTTGAATAGCTTTAATATGAAAATCTAAATTACATCCAATAATAATATCAATTTTATATAAATCTTTTTGAAATTGTCTCATGATATGATAATTATCTTTTCCTTTTTTTACTGCTTTATCAAATGTAATGCCATGTATTTCTTCTGCTTTTTTATCAAAAGTAATACATTTTGGTGTAAAAATATATTTTTCTTTTTTTTCTTCATTAAATTTATTAATTTCACCATTTTCTTTATAATTAAATGTACCAATACTATATTTTAAACTTATAAGTCTTGCAAAATCAAATATATATTTTTTTGATACGGGTTTATATGTATTGTGTAACCCATTTGTTTCTGTATGAATAAACATTATTTTCCGTGACACTGTCATTATTTATATTATATAATATTCGTTTATATAAAATTAAAATATTTTAAATAGATATTTTATTATTTAAAACTATTTTTATTTAAATTAATGTTTTATTATTTATATAATGTTACCAAAAGAAATTGAAGAAGGAAACATTGAATATAAACGTTATTTAATATCTAATAATAATAATAGAATTGAAGAACTTACTAGTCAAATGAATTGGAGATTAATTGAAGGAAAAGGTTGTTGTTATTATTATATTGGTGTAAATGATGATGGTACAATTTATAATAAATTAACAAATAACCAATTTAAAATATCATTAAATATATTAAAAAAAATGAGTAAAGGTTGTAATGCAAAAATATATAATATTAAAAAAAATAAGCATAATAATTGTAATTGGTATAAAATTAAATTTATTAAAAATGAAAATAATTATAATGAATATCATATTTTACTTTTAGGTGCAAGTCAAGTTGGTAAAACTACATTTTTATCAAAATTAATTACCGACAAAGATGATAAAATGTATATTATAAATCACCAACATGAATTAGAGAGCGGTTTAACTTCATCTATTAATTATTATGATTATATTTACAATAATAATCGTTATTTGTTTTTTGATACACCTGGTCATTCTAATTATTTAAAAACATTAATGAAAATATCACTGAGTATCAGTTATGATATTGTTTTATTTTTTTCTGGTAAAGAATGGGAATATTATAATAAATTTAAACAATATTTTAAAAATATTAAATGTATTGATTTTTATAAACCATCTATTTTATTACTACATAATATTTTAACTGAAACAATAATAATTAATAAAATAAAAAATAATAATGTATTTTTTAATATTTTACATATATTTTATAGTAGTGATGGCTTATTATTATCAGGTTTTTTAAAATATGGAAATATTAAAATAAATGATACTTTATATTGGAATGATAATAAAATTAAAATAAAAAGTATTCATAATGCATCTCAAACAAATGTTAATATTATAAATAATAATTGTATTGCAACATTATGTATAAGTACACATAAAAATATCAATATTATTAAAAATAGTTTTATTTCAAATATAAAATATAAAAAAATTAATAAATTAAATAAATATGAAAAAGGAAAATATTATGTTAATAATCAAATAATTATATTAGATAATAAATCTAATATAATTAATAATGATAATATAAGAGAAAATATAATAAATTTTGATTTATTTAAGTGTTAATAATACATTAAGTTCAAAGTCTATTTATTCAAATCAAAATAAAAATTGAAAAAAAAATAATAATAATGGTCCATAATAATAATGGTCCATAATATAAAATCAAATAAGAGTTAGTTATAGTTTGTATGAGCAAAACCTCGGTTAGCTTTTGCAAATTAAAATTGATTACTTGCGACTCTTACTTATGTGTGATATTCTATAAACATAACAGCCATTTCACATTAGTGTAGGTTTATTTTTTTCTTACTTTCACTTCATACTTCAATAATATGAAGTGAAAGTAAGAAGAGAATTTATAGAAGAAAAACTTTTATAAATTCTCGGCTTTTTGTTTATTTCACACTGATAGTAGGAGTCACTTAATTTATTTTAATTATAATTAATAATTTATTAATGTCTATAATTTGATTTATATTAGATTTTGTAATTATATTTTTCTAATTATAATATTTATTTTAAATTGTAAAATTATTATCATTAAATCAGCATTAATTATATTTCTATAAAATAAATCAGTTATATAAAAATTGATAAATTCTTTTATTAAAAGTATATGTTTAATTATTAATGACTTATCAATTAATATATGATGATTTTAAATGTCCAATTACACATGAAATATTTTATGAACCTGTTCTTATTTCTGATGGATTTATGTATGAAAAAGACGCAATTCAACAATGGTTTGAAAATAATAATACTAGTCCCAAAACTGGATTAGTTTTAGAACATAAAAATATTTCAAAAGATTTTATTTTTAATAAGTTTTTTAATGAATTTTTAAAATTAAATAAAGATATCCAAAGATATAAACCTGAAATTGATTTTATCAAATGTATTAAAAATAAAAATTATAATAAAATTATTAATTCAAATATTTCAAATATAACATATAATATTCAAAATTTAACTAAAATATTTTTAAAAAATAATAATTTAATTAAATTTTGTATTGATAATAATATTAATTTTATAAATAATATAAATATGAATATTATTCATTTTATTTGTAAATATAGTACATTTGAAATGATTAAATATATTATTGATATTTATATTGAAAATAATTATAATCTTGAATGTGAAACTACAGTAAAATGGAAACCTATTCATTTTATTTGTAAATATTCAAGACCAGAAATGATTAAATATATTATTGATATTTATATTGAAAAAGATTATGATATTCAATGTAATGTTGACAAATCGAAATCAAACCCAATTCATTTGATTTGTAAATATAGTACACCAGAAATGATTAAATATATTATTGATATTTATCTTGAAAAAGGTTATGATATTCAATGCCAAACTAAAGTAAAATGGCAACCAATTCATTATATTTGTAAATATAGTACACCAGAAATGATTAAATATATTATTGATATTTATCTTGAAAAAGGTTATGATATTCAATGCCAAACTAAAGAAAAATGGCAACCAATTCATTTTATTTGTGAATGCTCAACACCTAAAATGATTAAATATATTATTGATATTTATATTGAAAAAGGTTATGATATTCAATGTCAAACTATATATAAATCGAAACCAATTCATTTTATTTGTGAATATTCAACACCTAAAATGATTAAATATATTATTGATATTTATATTGAAAATAATTATAATCTTGAATGTGAAAATGATGATAAAAATAAACCAAGTGATATAATTTACTGGCATTCAACATTTCAAATGACTCAATATATTAAAATGATGATAACAATAACCAAGTGATATTGATTTACTGGTATTCAACATTTGAAATGACTCAATATATTAAAATGATGATAGAATTAAAGTGATATGATTTACTGGTATTCAACATTTGAAATAACTCAATATATTAAAAAGATTAAGAACAATTATTAATAGTATTTAATAAAAGTCAAATATCATCTGCTATTTTGAAAAAGAACTAATAGTTCAACAATATAATCAACAATTAGAAAATATTACAAAAATACTGAGTTATTTATATTTAAATATTTTTATTTATCAGTTTTATTATAAATCATAAATTTAATATTATCTTTATATTTATTCGCATATTTTATTTCATCTTCATAAAATTGATTCAATAAATTATTAATTATTTCTTGTTCACGTGGTTTTAATTTATCATATAAACATGATTTAAATTCTTCAATATCCATCATTCTATTACATACAATTTCATTTATTAATTGATCTTTTGATAATGCTATAAATTTTTTATCTTTTTCGTCATATTTATAAGCAACATCATTACTTAAACTTGTTATTTTTATATTTTTAAGTTGTGGATAATTATCATTAAAATGTGCATAATCTATTAAAAAAGGTAAACAATTATGTTTCTGTTTTAAAATTTTTAATTGTTCTTTCTTAGAAAAAACATCTTCAAGAATCATCTTATCAAAACCAATCATAATTTTATTATTTTGTTGTTCAATATTATTCTGTTGTTTAATATTATTCTGTGTATTATTTTGAGTCATATTACTTATATTATTAATTTTTTGTAAAGTTTTTGGATGAATCTTACAATTTTTATTAATAAGATCTTTAATTTGTATCTTCATTTCTTCCATTTGTTTTTGATAATTTATTTTTTCCTTATTTTCTTTTTGGTAATTTATTTTTAATTCTTCATTTTCTTTTTTTAATTGTTTATTTTCTATTTCTAATTTTTTTTCTGTAATAATTTTACATTTTTGTTCATGTTTCCATTTACTTTGATTAATATTATAGCCTTTATTACAAAATTTACAATGATATTTAAAATTATTATTTATTATTATTTTTTGTTTAAAAGTTGAATTTTGTTGATTAAAAGTTGAATTTTGTTGATCTATAATTAAATTATATTGCTCAAAAGTTGAATTTAGTTGATCTTGTTTTTTATTATTGTAGTGTTTAATGATTACGTGTCGATATAGACTTTGTCGGTGTTTATATTTTTTACCACAAAAACTACAAATGTAAGCATTATGTAAGCACATTTATACTTAAATATAGAAAATCTTTAAACATAAACAATAATATGTAAGCATTATATGGCTTACTGAAGCATGCTTACAAACCTCTCTCTCTATTTTTATAAAAAAAAAAAATTATATTTTATAAAAATATTTTTATAAACTTTTATATTATTTTATTAATAAATATTTATATTTATTAATAAAATGAAATAAGTAATTAATAATTATAAAATATTAAAGTATAATTTTATAAAAATTGATTGTCCATATTTACGAAAGAACTATACTTCATAATACACTCGTAAAAATCAAAATAAAAATTGATATATTTATATTATAATTAATATAAAAAATATATAATGTCAACCTTAACAGATTTAATTAAACGCTTCGAAATAATGTCATATTCTTATAAATTTATAAAAAATGATTTTATATGCCCATTAACAGGTAAAATATTTTATGAACCAGTTATGGCTTCAGATGGATTTATGTATGAAAACGATGCTATTAGAAAATGGTTAAAAAATAATAATACTAGTCCTAAAACTGGAATAATTTTAAATCATAAAAATATTTCACATGATTTTATTTTTAATAAAGTTTTTAATAATTTTTTAAAATTAAATAAAGATATTCAAAGATATAAACCAGAAATTAATTTTATTGAATGTATTAAAAATAAAGATTATAATAAAATTATTAATTCAAATATTTTAAATATAACATTTGATATTCAAAATTTAGGTAATTTTGATTTCTTCAAAAATAATGATTTAGTTAAATTTTTTATTAAAAATAATATTATTTTGATGAACAAAAAAGGAATGAGACTTATTCATTTGATATGTAGATATTCAACATCAGAAATGATTAAATATATTATTGATATTTATCTTAAAGAAGGTCATGATATTCAATGTGAAACTCGAGATAAATGGAAACCGATTCATTTTATTTGTAGATATTCAACACCTGAAATGATTAAATATATTATTAATATTTATATTCAAAAAGGTTATAATATTCAATGTCAAACTAAAGAAAAATATAAACCAATTCATTTTATTTGTAGATATTCAACACCTGAAATGATTAAATATATTATTAATATTTATATTCAAAAAGGTTATAATATTCAATGTCAAACTAAAGAAAAATATAAACCAATTCATTTTATTTGTAGATATTCAACACCAGAAATGATTAAATATATTATTGATATTTATATAAAAAAAAGATATAATCTCTACTGTGAAACTATTGATGGATGGCAACTAATTCATTTGATATGTAAATATTCAACACCAGAAATGATTAAATATATTATTAATATCTATCAAAAAAAAGGATATAATATTAATTGTAAAATTGATAATGAATTTGAAATTATTCATATTATTTGTAAGTATTCAACACCAGAAATGATTAAATATATTATTGATATTTATTTTGAAAAAGGTTATAATATTACTTATACTGTAATCAATATTATAAATAAACGTTCATTACCATATCTAGTTAAATATATTCAAAATAAAAGAAATTTTATACAGTCTATATATCAAACTATTAATTATATATTTAATAAAAAAAATTGATTTATTAAATATATAATTAATAGTTTTAATATTATAATGTCTTTACAAATTTTAATCAAACATATTGAAAGTACTTTAACATATTATAATAATTATCATATATATTTTCTTAAACAATTAATTAAAGTTTTAAATTCAGATATTACAGAAGAAGAACTTTTAAAAAAAGATTATACAAAACTTAAAAAAATAAATACTGATATTATAAAATTATTATGTAATGATTTAGTAGATATTACAAATCCATCAATAGATAATAATATCATACTTTTACAAATATTTTATTATATTAATAATGTAATTATATATGATAGTAAACATAATACAGAATTATTATTAGAATTATATGATACTATTTTAACACATAAAACACATATTAGAGGTACATATAATATGCTGTTAAAAATAAAATATAAGTACTCTAATATAATTAATGATATTTTCAAAGAAGTCTATTTTATTATTAATAATAATAATTATATAAACTCTTTACATAATCAAAATAGTAGAATGAACAGAAGATATGAACAACCGATTGATAGAATATTTAGTAATTCAAATAATTTAAATATTAAAATGTTTAATGATGTTAAAAATTTTAAACTTGAATTATTTGAATTAGAAAAACAAAAAGAAATTAATAAAGAACAAAAATATTTATTTGAATTAGAAAAACAAAAAGAAATTAATAAAGAACAAAAATATTTATTTGAATTAGAAAAACAAAAAATAGAAAAAGAGAAAAAGAAAATTAAACTTATAAAAGAAAAACAAAAAATGAAATCAAAATCAGATGATACTAAACCAAAAAAAAAATATATTTCAAAAGTAATGAAAGTTAAAGTTTGGAATAAATATATTGGTGAAAAAAAAGGTAAAAGTAAATGTTTATGTTGTCAACATAATAAAATTACTCAAATGAATTTTGAATGTGGACATGTTATTGCAAATGCTAATGGTGGTCAAAATTCTCTAAAAAATTTAAGACCTATTTGTAGTTTATGTAATAAATCAATGGGTGTTACTCATATGTTTGAATTTATGAAAAATAATGGATTTTCATTACAAAAAATTGAAACATAAATATTTTATTTATATTATTTATTAATATTTTAATGATTCCTAATCGTCAAAATATTAGTATTGCAATTCTTGGTACTGTTAGTGCTGGTAAATCAACATTATTAAATAATATTTTTGTTTCACAATATAGTAATATGAAGATTAAACGTACAACTATGCAACCACAAGTTTATTTTGAAACAGATGAAATATCTTCAAAAAAAAAAGAAATTGAAAATATTAAAATTATTAATTCGCTTTTCAATAAAAAATTAATTGAAAAAACAGAAAAAGGAGACATGTTAACAATTAATGATATTAGTGAAATAAATTATTATGTTCCAAAAGTACATAAACTTATCAATTTACAAGAAAATGTATATTTATCAATTTATGATATTCCAGGATTAAATGATATTAAAACAAAAGATGTTTATTTTGAATATATAAATAATAGTTTTTATAAATTTGATATTATTATTTTTGTTCTTGATGTTAATCATGCACTTAATACAAGTGATGAAGGACATATTCTTGAAATGATTTTAAATAATATTAAACAGAATAAAGAAAAATATAATATTAAAAATAAGTTAATGATTTTACTTAACAAATGTGATGAAATGTTTTTAAAAAATAATAAATTAATTATGGATGATGAACACATGGAAATGTTAGAACAAGTCCAAATAACATTAAAACAAAAGGTAGCTGAAATTCATCCGGAAACTGATTATAAAATTATTCCGTTTAGTGCAGAAGATAGTTATATTTATAGAATGTATGATCGTAATCCAGAAGCAGATTTAGATGTTAAACATGTTAATAAATTTGGTTTGAATGAATTTGGTAAAAGATTATGGAATTATTTAACAGATGATGAAAAGAAAAGTAAAATTAAACAAATTATTAAACAATTAAATTTAAATGAAACATTAACAATTACCGGTTTTAATGAATTTAAATCAACTTTAAATAAATATTTAGATTTGAAATCACAGAAATCATTTTTATTAAATCATATTAAATATGATCTTAGTAAAATAAAAATGCCTGAAACACTTATTTTTGATACAACAAGTATTAAAAATATTTATAATAAAAATATTAAATTAAATATTACTTTTAAAAAGAAAAATTTATCAAATTATATTAAAGAATTTTTTATAAAATATTGGAATTATTATAATGAGAACCTTTTTGATAAAGAATTAAATATAATTAATGATGAAAATTATGAAAAAGCAAATAATACACTTCGATTTTTAAAAGTTATAGCAGCAGAATTACCATTAATAAATATTATTAAGAATTTACAAAATACTTTAATTAAAAATATTCAGAATTATTATATTGAAAATATTAATAATAATAATAAACCATTTGATAAATTATTTATTTTTATTAATAATTTATTAGAAGAAAATCTTACAAAAGAAATGATATATAAAATATTTACAAATAAAGATACATTACAATTTATAGATTCACAAATAATCACAAAATTAGAATATTTTGAAAATAAAAATATTATTGATTCAAATGATAAAAAAGAAATTATTTATTCATTTTTATTAAAAAGATATAAAAGTATTTATAATGATATTAAAATTAATCATATTTCTTGTATATCAACTTATTCTTTTCTAGCTATGAAATTTTGGGATAATTATTATTATAAAAATATAAGTTTTCATAATATTAAAAATTTAAGTTATTGGTCTTATAATATTTTTAAAAATATGATTGACACTGTTGATACTTTAAATGAAAATATAACATTAGATCTTGAAAAATATTATAAATCTATTTATAATTGAATTAGATACAACCACTTTTTCAAACTATTAATATTATGTTTATGAAAGAATTAAAAATTGATAAGATTTACTTTATAAAATCGAGACACTCAAAATAAAAATTGATTTATTTAAATATTATAATTTAATTTAATATATGTAATGGAAAATATTGAAACTGCTTTATTTGATCTCTCAACACGTAATTCTGAATTTACAGAAAAACAAATTAAAAATGTATCAAAAGTTATATTTACTACTGCTGAAAGTTCTAGTAAATCATCTAATAATTTTGATTCACAATATAATAAATATTTCCCTGAACTTAATGATTTAGGTATAATTAATGATAAATTTAATCCAAAATTTGTTATTGAATTTAAAAATGGAAAACCATTACAAGAATTTACAGGATGGAATCCGGATATTGGTATTTTACCAAATCATCGTTTTATGACTAAATACTATATTGATATTGGTGAAGAAATTAGCGGTGAAAATAGTTTTATGTATTGTAATATTCATAAACAAAAAATTAATTTTAAATGTACTACTTGTCAGGGATCTTTTCCAAAATATAATAAATTATGTTCATGTAAAACCTATATACAACCACACCAACCACCATCTTTACAATTTAGTTGTGGTTGTAAATGTGGAGATACTCAAAGCTCAAGTCACAACAATATGGGTAAGTATGGTTTTTTACATAATATTATTCATATGAATAATATGAATAATATATCATATGCACCACAAAATCGTAATGAAGACAGACCTTTAATTTTTACAACAAAAACAATTAAATTTAATGTTGATAATTATTTAAATTTATATCATAAGGAATCTGGTTTATATTTAATGTTTAATAAAACAACATTTCCATTATTTCCATTTTATAATAAAAAGTATATTTTTCAATCAAAAAGATTAGAAAATATTACATTTGAATTTAATGATGATTTTTATAAAAGTAAAGATAAACGAAATGAATTACTTGAAAAAATTAATGAATTAATTCCAAGTGATTATTTAAATGTTTATGACTATTTTAATCGTTTTAGAATGTTTCCACAGTATAAAACAACATTAGATTTAGATGAATTTAAAATAATTGAATATAGTTCAGATAATCCAAAAGATAGAATTATTGAAGAACTTAAAACAAAATTATTTTTTGTTATAGATAAAGTAAATAAAAGTAATGGAATTATTGATAATATGATAGAAGAATATTCAACAAATTCTGTAAAAATTAAAGAATTAGAAAGAGAATTATCAAATAAAGATGTCGAAATAACAACATTAAAAACAGAAAATAAAGAAAAAATAATTAATGAGATTGAAGATTTAAAAGTAAAATTATTTAATATGAATAAAGTAGTATTAGAAAAAACAAATATTGAATTACAAAAACAAGCACTTGGTAAAGATGTAAATAATATTAAATTAGAACTAAAAACAACAACTAGTAAATTAAATAAAATGCGTGATATTAATAATGGTATGATTGAACAAATTAAACAATTAAAAACAACTAATAAAGATTTAGTTGAACAAAATAGTTTTGTTACAAAAGAATTTACAGAAATTAAATGTAATTATGAAAAACAAAATAAAGTTATTCAAAATTATATTAAAGAAATTAAATATAAAGAATCAGAATATAATAAATTATTAGAACAAACTTTAAACCAAGGTAAAACATCATCTAATAGTTTAGAACAAGCATTAAGTGATCAATTAGATATTTTAAAAAATGAAAAAGATCAAATTACACAAAAATATAATGAATTAATTATAGAACATAAAAATACAAAACTTAAATTAGAAAGTATTACAAGAACATTAGGAGGATTAATATAATAGAAAAGTTTATATTGTACATTTCTTATTATAATTTTGATTCATTTAATTCTTTATATTTTCTTCATATTTATTTTTACTATGATAATATTTATATTTAAGTTAATATCATTATTTATTAATTTTGTAATATTAACAATATATTTTTAATATAAGTTAATAATATATACTATTTTAAATATTCATACAAAGATTAAATTATAATCTTTTTATTTTAATCTTTTATTAATTATTTAATTATTTCCAGTCATAACACTATCTATTTTTATCACAATAAATTCTATATATTATAATATATTTTGACTATAATCAACTTATTTTATTCTACCACCCATTATATTTATTCATGGTACAACTGTTTCTAATATACAAAATTTACCAATTTTAATAGGATATTTATCTTTATTAATATCTAAAATATTATATCTTTTAAATTCTCTATATATTTCCATACCCCATTCTCAATAATGTGATGGATTATAATTTTCATAACATGTATCTATTATTGTAATATGTTTTTTAATATTTTATTATTATTTTCTAATTCTTTAATTTTTTGATTTAATATTTTATTATCATTTTTTAATTTATTATTTCTAATTTTTCGACAATATTTATTAACTATTATTTATATTATTTAAAAATTGATTTTTAAATAATATAAATAATAGTTAATATATATTAATGAAGAACTTTTATAATAATAAAGATCATATATTTTGGAGGGGATCATCAAATGATAATAGAATAACAATTAATTTTATTGAAAAATATATTAATAAACCATGGGATTGGTCAAAATTATCTAAAAATCCGAATATAACAGCTAATTTTATTGATAAATATAATCATAAACAATGGGATTGGTCACAGTTATCATCACATAACAATATTACAGATAATTTAGTTATTAAATATATTAATAAACCATTTTCTATACATTCTTTATGTAAAAATAATAATATAACAATTAATCTTATTGAAAAATACGTGTTAAAAAAATATGGGTTTGATAATTTCAATGATTTAATATTTAGAAATGATATTACACTTGATTTTATAAAAAAATATATTAATAAAAAGTGGGATTGGTTAAAATTAACAAAATGTGATTATATAACACTTGATTTTATAGATAAATATAGTAATAAACATTGGGACTGGAAATATATTTCTAGTAATCAAAATGTCACTTGTGAATTTATTGAAAAATATATTAATAAACCATGGGATTGGTCAATATTATCATTAAATAATAATATTTCATGTGAATTTATTGAAAGGTATTCTCGTAAATCATGGAATTGGAGTTTGTTAATAAAAAACCCCAATATTACAACTAATTTTATAGATAAATATTTTGATGAATTTACATTATATAGATGGTATACTAATCCAAATGTTAATATTAAATTTATTGAAAAACATATAGATGCAATAAATAACTGGGATGATTTTGTACGCGGGTGTTATTTAAAATTAACAGATGCGTTTATGGAAATATATTTTGATTTGATATATGATAAAATTACCTCGTGTAATTTACCACATTTATTTGGTTTTGGTTATCCTTCATCGCGATTTATAAATTATAATATTACATTAGATTTTATAGATAAACATAATGATAAATTAAATGATCACTGCTGGAGAGAGATAACATATAGAAATGATTTAACTTTAGAATTTATTGAAAAACATATTGATAAAAATTTAAATTTTAAACAATTAACACAAAATAATATTATTACAATTGACTTTGTTAATAAATATATTGATAAAGAGTGGGATTGGAATATTATATTTAAAAAAGTATTTATAAATTATATAGAATTAAAAAAAGAAATTAATATAATAAAAGGTGATAATTTAAATAGTAAATTATTAAAATTAGATAAATTATTAACTTTATAAAATAATTAATATATTAAGTCAGTAATTATAAAATTATATATTTTAAATTAATAATACCTTTAAATTCTTCAATATTCATCATTTTGTTAAATCTAATACTATAAAATTTTCATTTTATGTTAAAATTAAAATAATTTATTATTATTTTTATCAAATAATAATTGTTTATGTTTAAAAAATTCTAATTGTTCTTCTTTTGAAAAAATATATTCTAGAATTTCTTTATCAAATCCAATAATATTAATATTATTTGTTTGTTTTTTAATATTATTTTCTTTATATTTTTTTGTCACAGTATTAACTGTTTGTAATGTTTGTATTTCATTTTCATTTTCATTTTCATTTTCATTTTCATTTTCATTTTCATTTTCATTTTCATTTTCATTTTCATTTTCATAAAAATCATAATTTTCATCTATAAGATCACTCAGTTGATTTTTTAATTCTACAAGTTCTTGAAATTCTTTCTGAAAATCAAAATCTTTATTTATATTTTTTATTTCTGATTGTGCTTCTTTTAATTTTTGGCATTTTTGTTCATGTTTCCATTTACTTTGATTAATATTATAACCCTTACTACAGAATTTACAATAATATTTAAAATTATCATTTTCTATTAATATTTGTTGTTCAATTGATATTGGTTGATCAATATTGACTTTTGAATGGAATTTTTTATTATGATTATATAAACTACGTTTACTCTTATATATTTTTTTACAAATATCACAATAATTTTCTTGAATTGATTTCATATATTATAATCATTTTTCTTCTTTATATTTATTTTAGAGTTTATCTATTAAAAATATAACTATTAAAAAAATAAGAATATAATTATTTAAAATAGATTATTTTAACAAAATAATTTACAAGATAATAATAATACTAATAATGGAAAACTAAAACCAATTGTAATTAATAATAGTAAATTATAACAATTATCATAATTATAAATACAATTAAGTTCCCAATCATGTTGATTAAATGTTTCATTAAAATTTAAAAAATATAAATTATTATTTTGTGGACATTCATAAATTTTATTATAATAATTGTTATTAATAAAATATTTATAAATATTAAAATATTGGTTATTAATTGTTAAATTATAATTTTGATTATTATTACATTGTAATAGTAACACAAAATTATCATAATCTTTATAAGTACACTCAATATTATTTGGTTGTTTAGTATTAAATATAATATTATGGCAATTATTATTAATATATAATGGTAATTTATTTAATAAAAGATAACCAATAAACATTAAATATAAAGTGACATATACCAATCTAATATATTTTCTAATTTTATATTTTTTACTATTTAATTTTTTATATTTTTGTAATTCTTGTTTATGATTAAATAATATTGCTAATAATTTATCATAATGATCAATATTATCATTATTATTCATATTTTGTAATTTAATATTATTATCATTTGTAAATTCAATATCTGAATAATCATTTTCATTAATATCTGAATAATCATTTCTAAATCCAATAGTTGGATAATCATTTTCATTAATATCTGAATAATCATTTTGTAATTTAATATCTGAATAATCATTTTCATTAAAATTATCAAAAGATGAATTAATTTCATTATTTACTCGCATATATTTAATTTTATTATCATATGGAATAGATGTATATGATGATTTATTACTCATTAATAATATAATTATTTAAATTAATAATTATATTTATCAATTTTTTTTTAAATAATTTTTCAAACAGGTACTTATATTTGCAAAGAACTATACTTTGTAATGTACTCATAAAAATTGAAAAAAAAAATTAATTAAAGTTGATTATAATTATTGATGCAAAACTTTGAAACAAAAGATTTTAAATACCTCAAGTCTGGAATCATTCTCGATTCTAATAAGAATAAAAATATTTCACAAAATTTTAATTTTATTAAATATATTGAAAATAAAAATTATGATCAAATTATTAATTCAAAAATTTTAAATATAACATATGATATTAACAGATTATGTAATTTCGAATTTTTTAAAAATAATAATCTAGTTAAATTTTTTATTGATAATAATATTGATTTTATAAATAATAGAAATATGAATATTATTCATTTTATTTGTAAATATTCAACACCAGAAATGATTAAATATATTATTGATATTTATCTTGAAAAAGATTATGATATTCAATGTGAAACAAATAAAAAAAAGAAACCAATTCATTTTATTTGTATATATTCAACGCCAGAAATGATTAAATATATTATTGATATTTATATTAAAAAAGGTTATGATATTCAATGTGGTACTAAATCGAAATCAAAACCAATTCATTTGATTTGTCTATATTCGACACCGAAAATGATCAAATATATTATTGATATTTATATTGAAAATAATTATAATCTTGAATGTAAAAATTATGAAAGGTGGGAACCTATTCATTATATTTGTCATTATTCAACACCTGAAATGATTAAATATATTATTAATATTTATATTAAAAAAGATTATAATATTCAATGTGAAACTAAATTTAAAACGAAACCTATTCATTTTATTTGTAAATATAGTACACCAGAAATGATTAAATATATTATTGATATTTATCTTGAAAAAGATTATGATATTCAATGTGAAAATATCAATAAATGGCAACCTATTCATTATATTTGTGAATATTCAACACCAGAAATGATTAAATATATTATTGATATTTATAGTAAAAAAAAATATAATCTCGAATGTAGAATAAATAATATAGAATTAATTATTAAACATAATTCAACAATTGAAATACTCGATTATTATTTATCAAAATTAAAACTTTTTTAATAAATACCAAAAAATCATTAAAAAATAAAATATATATAATTCAAAATTATAATACTACAAAATATAAATTATTTGAATTATCAAAAAATTAAAATATGCATTCAAAATTATAAGTCAGAAATATAAATTATTATTTGTAATATTACAAATATAAATTATATATTTTATAAAAGTAAATTTAAGATATTAAGTAATATTAATTTTTAAAATTTAATTTATAATTATAAAAACATTTTATATATTAAGTATATTAATGAATAATGTTTTTCATTTTTTATTAAATAAAAAACATAAATTTAAATCAAGAAATAAATTAATATATGCAATTCAAAATTATAATAATATCAATATTATTAAAAAATATGGAAATATTAGAGAATGGGATGTTAGTAATATTACTAATATGAACTATATATTTTATAAAAGTAAATTTAATGGAGATATTAGTAATTGGGATATTAGTAATGTTACTAATATGAATTGGATGTTTTATGAAAGTGAATTTAATGGAGATATTAGTAATTGGAATGTTAGTAATGTTACTAATATGAGTCGATTGTTTTCAAGAAGTAAATTTAATAAAGATATTAGTAATTGGAATATTAGTAATGTTACTAATATGAGTTGGATGTTTTCTGAAAGTAAATTTAATAAAGATATTAGTAATTGGAATATTAGTAATGTTACTAATATGAATTCTATGTTTTCTAAAAGTAAATTTAATAAAGATATTAGTAATTGGGATATTAGTAATGTTGAAAATATAAATTATATATTTTATAATAGTAATATATTAGAAAAATATAAACCAAAGAAAAAAACATTCAAAGAAAAGTGTAATTTTATAAATAAATTAACAAAAGAAGAATGTTGTATATCATATGAAAAAATTAATATAAATAATGATTATATGATATGTAATACTTGTAATAAACAATATTTATTTGAAAATATAAATGAATGGTTAAAAATACAAAATACATGTCCTCATTGTAGAGAAAATTGGACAAATAAAACAATTTATATTAATAAAGAATAAATATAAAAAGATTTGTTTTATAAAAATAAAAATTGATTTTTATTTACATTAAAGATATTTTTATAATTATTCATTATATAATGGATAAAATCAATACTAGAAAATTATTTGAATCAAAAGAAGAATTGAAAAATGCAGTTCAAAATTTCAATAATACAGATATTATTGAAAAATATGGTAATATTAGTAATTGGGATGTTGGTAATGTTGTTAATATGAGTTATATGTTTAGTAATAGTAAATTTAATGAAGATATTAGTAATTGGGATGTTAGTAATGTTATTAATATGAGAGGTATGTTCTATGAAAGTAAATTTAATGGAGATATTAGTAACTGGAATGTTAATAATGTTACAAATATGAGTAATATGTTTCGTGGAAATGAATTTAATAAAGATATTAGTAATTGGGATGTTAGTAATGTTACTGATATGAGTTGGATGTTTTCTAACAGTGAATTTGATGGAGATATTGGTAATTGGGATGTTAGTAATATTACTGATATGAGTTGGATGTTTTCTAACAGTAAATTTGATGGAGATATTAGTAAATGGGATGTTGGTAATGTTGTTAATATGAGTTATATGTTTAGTAATAGTAAATTTAATGAAGATATTAGTAATTGGAATGTTAGTAATGTTACTGATATGAGTTATATGTTTTCTGATAGTAAATTTAATGGAGATATTAGTAATTGGGATGTTAGTAATGTTACTGATATGAGTTGGATGTTGTCTTATAGTAAATTTAATAGAGATATTAGTAATTGGGATGTTAGTAATGTTATAGATATGAGTAATATGTTTCGTAAAAGTGAATTTAATAGAGATATTAGTAATTGGAATGTTAGTAATGTTATAGATATGAGTTTTATGTTTTATACAAGTGAATTTAATAAAGATATTAGTAATTGGGATGTTAGTAATGTTACAAATATGAAAAATATGTTTTATAGAAGTAAATTTGATGGAGATATTAGTAATTGGAATGTTAGTAATGTTACAGATATGAATTATATGTTTTGTTCAAGTAAATTTGATGGAGATATTAGTAAATGGGATGTTAGTAATGTTACTAATATGAGGAATATGTTTTCTTATAGTAAATTTAATAAAGATATTAGTAATTGGGATGTTAGTAATGTTATAGATATGGGTCATATGTTTGCGGATAGTAAATTTAATGGAGATATTAGTAATTGGAATGTTAGTAATGTTACTGATATGAGTAGTATGTTTTCTGAAAGTAAATTTAATAGAGATATTAGTAATTGGAATGTTAGTAATGTTACTAATATGAGGGATATGTTTTCTTATAGTAAATTTAATAGAGATATTAGTAATTGGAATGTTAGTAATGTTACTAATATGAGGGATATGTTTTCTTATAGTAAATTTAATAGAGATATTAGTAATTGGAATGTTAGTAATGTTATAGATATGAAAATTATGTTTCGTAGAAGTGAATTTAATGAAGATATTAGTAAATGGGATATTAGTAATGTTACTAATATGAGTTATATATTTTATAATAGTAATATATTAGAAAAATATAAACCAAGAAAAAAAACATTCAAAGAACAGTGTAATTTTATAAATAAATTAACAGAAGAAGAATGTTGTATATCATATGAAAAAATTAATATAAATAATGATTATACGATATGTAATACTTGCAATAAGCAATATTTATTTGAAAATATAAATGAATGGTTAAAGATACAAATTACATGTCCTCATTGTAGAGAAAAATGGACAAATAAAACAATTTATATTAATAAAGAATAATATAAATAAAAAATTGATTTTTATTTATATTAAAGATATTTTATTTATATATAATGAATAATTTTATAGAAGAAATCTTAATTATATTAAAGATATTTTATTTATATATAATTAAAAATAATTTTATAACAGATGAAAGTAAAATCAATACTAAAAAATCATTTGAATCAAAAGAAGAATTGAAAAATGCAGTTCAAAATTTTAATAATAAAAGTATTATTAAAAAATATGGAGATATTAGTAATTGGGATGTTAATAATATTACAAATATGAGTTATATGTTTTCTAATAGTAAATTTAATGGAGATATTAGTAAATGGGATGTAAGTAATGTTGTAGATATGAGTTGTATGTTTGCACATAGTAAATTTAATGGAGATATTAGTAATTGGAATGTTAGTAATATTACAAATATGAGTTGGATGTTTCGAAATAGTGAATTTAATGGAGATATTAGTAATTGGGATGTTAGTAAGGTTATATATATGAGTAGTATGTTTAGTGAAAGTAAATTTAATAAAGATATTAGTAAATGGGATGTTAGTAATGCTACAGATATGAGTAATATGTTTTATGATTGTACTATATTAGAAGAATATAAACCAAAGAAAAAAACATTCAAAGAAAAGTGTAATTTTATAAATAAATTAACAAAAGAAGAATGTTGTATATCATATGAAAAAATTAATATAAATAATGATTATATGATATGTAATACTTGTAATAAACAATATTTATTTGAAAATGTAAATGAATGGTTAAAAATACAAAATACATGTCCTCATTGTAGAGAAAATTGGACAAGTAACACTATTTATATTAATAAAGTATAAATAAAGATTTAATTTTATAATATTATAAAATAAATAATAAAATATAATAATAAAATATAATAATAAAATATAATAATAAAATATAATAAAATAAAAATAGTAAATATCAGAATCTAATTATATATAATATATAATAATAAAATGAAAGGGTAAATATAATAATAAAATATCTTTAATATAATTAAAAATATTTTATTATTATATTAAAGATATTTAATTTATATATAATGAATAGTAATATTGTACATAATATGTTTTATAATTGTAATATATTAAAAGAATATAAACTAAATAAAAAATGTTCAAAGAACAGTGTAATTTTATAAATAAATTAACAAAAGAAGAATGTTGTATTATCATATGAAAAATTAATATAAATAATGATTATATGATATGTAATACTTGTAATAAACAATATTTATTTGAAAATATAAATGAATAGTTAAAGCTACAAAATATATGTCTTCATTGTAGACAAAAATAGATAAATGACATAATTTATATAATAGATAAAATCAATACTAAAAAATCATTTGAATCAAAAGAAGAATTACAAAATGCAGTTCAAAATTTTAATAATAAAAGTATTGTTGAAAAATATAGAGACGGAGAACGTTATATATCATATGGAAAAATTAATATAAATAATGATTATATGATATGTAATACTTATAATAAACAATATTTATTTGAAAATATAAATGATAATTAAAAACACAAAATACATATCCTCATTGTAGATAAAATTATATAAATAAAATTATTTATATTAATAAAGAACTACTGTATTTGTAAAAATCAATTTTATTTAAAGATTTTTTATAATTATTATATAATGAATAATTATAAAAAATCATTTGAATCAAAAGAAGAATTACAAAATGCAGTTCAAAATTTTAATAATAAAAGTATTATTGAAAAATATGGAGATATTTATAATTGGAATGTTAGTAATGTTGTAAATATGAGTCATATGTTTGAAGATAGTAAATTTGATGGAAATATTAGTGAATGGGATGTTAGTAATGTTACTGATATAAGTTATATGTTTTCTTGTAGTAATTTTAATGGAGATATTAGTAAATGGAATACTGGTAAGGTTACAAATATGAGTTATATGTTTTGGAAAAGTAAATTTAATGGAGATATTAGTAAATGGAATACTGGTAAGGTTACAGATATGAGTGGTATGTTTAGTAATAGTAAATTTAATAAAGGTATTAATAATTGGGATGTTAGTAATATTACAAATATGAATGGTATGTTTCGTAAAAGTGAATTTAATGGAGATATTAGTGAATGGAATATTACTAATGTTAATAATATGGAAGGTATGTTTAATAATAGTAAATTTAATGGAGATATTAGTAATTGGGATGTTAGTAATGTTAGAAATATGAGTAGTATGTTTTCTTATAGTAAATTTAATAAAGATATTAGTAATTGGAATATTAGTAATGTTAATAATATGGGTTGGATGTTTTGGAAGAGTAAATTTAATAGAGATATTAGTAAATGGAATACTGGTAAGATTACAGATATGAGTTATATGTTTTATAGTAGTGATTTTAATAGGGATATTAGTAATTGGAATGTTAGTAATGTTATAAAAATGGAAAGCATGTTTTTTAATAGTGAATTTAATGAAGATATTAGTAATTGGGATATTAGTAATGTTACTAGTATTGGTTGTATGTTTGCACATAGTAAATTTAATGGAGATATTAGTAATTGGGATGTTAGTAATATTACAAATATGAGTTGGATGTTTCGAAATAGTGAATTTAATGGAGATATTAGTAATTGGAATGTTAGTAATGTTACATATATGTGTGATATGTTTTATGAGAGTAAATTTAATGGAGATATTAGTAATTGGAATGTTAGTAATGTTACATATATGAGGTGTATGTTCTTGAGAAGTAGATTTAATGGAGATATTAGTAATTGGAATATTAGTAATGTTACTAATATGAGTTGGATGTTTTATGCTAGTAAATTTAATAAAGATATTAGTAATTGGGATGTTAGTAATGTTACTAATATGGAAGGTATGTTTCGTACTAGTGAATTTGATGGAGATATTAGTAATTGGAATGTTAGTAATGTTACTGATATGAGTTATATGTTTTTTAATAGTAAATTTGATAGAGATATTAGTAAATGGAATGTTTGTAATGTTACTACCATGGAATTTATGTTTTATAATTGTACTATATTAGAAGAATATAAACCAAAGAAAAAATACTCAAAAGAACAGTGTTAATTTATTTATTTGAAAATATAGATAAATGATTAAAAGATACAAAATATGTCTCCATTGTTGACAAAAATAGATAAATGACACAATTTATATTAATAAAGAATAAATATTTAATTTTATAAAAATTGAATTTTAAATACACTATCAATCACATAATTATTTAATTAGTAATAATGTCAAAATTATTGCAAAAACAATCCAATGTATTTCAATCTCGAAATACATTTCAATCCAATGTAGATCACTCTCGATCTACATTAAAATCTAGAGAAGTATTTAAATCTAAAATAGAATTAGAATACGCAGTTCAAAACTATAAAAAAAATAAAATATTTTTTATTGAAAAATATGGAAAAGTTAAAAATTGGGATGTTAGTAGAATTACAGATATGAGTTATCTATTTAATGATACTGATTTTAATGAAGATATTAGTAATTGGAATGTTAGTAATGTTACAGATATGGAAGGTATGTTTATGAATAGTAAATTTAATAAAACTATTAAAAATTGGAATGTTAGTAATGTTAAAAATATGAGTTATATGTTTAGTGGGAGTAAATTTAATGGAAATATTAGTAATTGGAATGTTAGTAATGTTACAGATATGAGTTATATGTTTGAGATGAGTGAATTTAATGGAGATATTGGTATGTGGGATGTTAGTAATGTTACAGATATGAGTTTTATGTTCAGTTATTGTAAATTTAATAAAGATATTAGTAAGTGGGATGTTAGCAATGTTACAGATATGAGTTGTATGTTTTTTAATAATGAATTTAATAAGGATTGTAATTGGAAGATAGGAAATTGGAATGTTGGTAATGTTAAAAAAATGAGTGGTATGTTTTATAATTGTAAATTTAATGGAGATATTAGTGAATGGAATGTTAGTAAGGTTGAAAGCATGGATGAAATGTTTTATAAAAGTAAATTTAATGGAGATATTAGTAAATGGGATGTTAGTAATGTTGAAAATATGTTTTATATGTTTCGTGAAAGTGAATTTAATAAAGATATTAGTAGTTGGAATATTAATATTGAAGATTATACAGATGATCATTTTGATAATATTGAAGAATGTATAGATGATATATTTATTCATTGTCCGATATTAGAAGAATATAAACCAAAAAATAAATCAAGAAATAAATCAAGAAATGAAGAGTGTTATTTAAATAAATATACAGATGAAGAGTGTTGTATATCATATGAAAAAATTAATATAAATAATAATTATACAATATGTAATACTTGTAATAAACAATATTTATATGAAAATTTACTTATCTGGTTTAACACCCAAGAAACATATGAAAAAACATGTCCTCATTGTAGACAATTTTGGACAAATAAAAAAGTTTATATTAATACAAAATAAATATAAATAAGATTTTATTTCAATAGAATATAAATAAGTAATCTTAAAGAATAATATAATTTATTTAATAAATTAATAACTAAAAATATTGTATAATAATAAAATATTAGAATCTGATCATTTATTTATTTTATATTTTTATATATGATGTATATCTGAAAATAATACAGGTTTATTGTATTTAGAAATAAAAACGTATATTCATGATATGAACTGGTTGTATAATATGTTCTATATACGCTATATTTGTATTAATATTAATATTATTATAAAATCGAGATAATTAGAATAAAAATTGATTTAAAAAATATTTATTGTATAAATATTAATATGTCAATGAAACCTAAAAAAAGAAAAGCAATTAAACAAAAATATAGAAAATGTAATAGTATGTCTGGTCCAAGTCCAACATGTTTAAGTGGTTCTGGTTCCATATGTAGATGTACTGTATGTTTGAATCGTGCTGGTTCATGCAGAAAAAAACAACAATATGATACTAAAATGAAAATACAACAATTTAATCAAAATAAATAACTTTTTATTTATTATATTTGACTTTTTTTGATTATATAGGATTGAGTTGGATAAATATAGTCTTTAAAAATCGTTTGAATCAAACCGAAAATTGAAAATCATAGTTCAGAATTTTAATAATACTTTTATTATTGAAAAATATGAAGATATTAGTAATTTATTCACTTATGAATCTTGTTAGTAATGTTACTGATATGGGTTATATATTTTTTGGTAGTAAATTTAATGAAGATATTAGTAAATCATTCACTTGTAAATCTTGTTAGTAATGTTAATAATTTAGAGAAAATATAAATGAATGGTTAAAATACGAAATATATGTCCTCATTGTAGATAAAATTAGACAAGTAACACAATTTATATTAATAAAGAATAAATATAAATAAGATTTATTTAAAAAAAATATTTAAGTTTAGATGAATATTCTATAATTTTACTTAATCATTTTAATTGTTCATTGCAATGAAAACATTTTAGACACAAATGGACAAGTAACGCAATTTATTTTAATAAAGAATAAATATAAATAAGATTTATTTAAAAAAAATATTTAATATTAAAGATATTTTATTTATATATAAATAATGATTAATTTTATAACAAATAAAATCAATACTAAAAAACCGTTTGAATCAAAAAGAGAACTACAAAATGCAGTTGAAGATTTTAATAATAAAAGTATTATTGAAGAATATGGAGATATTCGTAATTGGGATGTTAGCAATGTTACAGATATGAGTGGTATGTTTTATGAAAGTGAATTTAATGGAGATATTAGTGAATGGAATGTTAGTAATGTTACAGATATGGAATACATGTTTCATTTAAGTGAATTTAATGGAGATATTAGTAATTGGGATGTTAGCAATGTTACAGATATGAGTGGTATGTTTTGTGAGAGTAAATTTAATGGAGATATTAGTAATTGGGATGTTGGTAATGTTACAGATATGAATAATATGTTTAAAAAAAATCAATTTAATCGAGATATTAGTAAATGGAATACTGGTAAGGTTAAAAATATGGCATATATGTTTTATGTAAGTAAATTTAATGGAGATATTAGTAATTGGGATGTTAGTAATGTTACAATTATGCGTGATATGTTTTATGTAAGTGAATTTAATAAAGATATTAGTAAATGGGATGTTAGTAATGTAAAAGATATGAGTTATATATTTAATTTAAGTGAATTTAATGGAGATATTCATAATTGGGATGTTAGTAATGTTGCAGATATGAGTAGTATGTTTTATAGAAGTGAATTTAATGAAGATATTAGTAATTGGGATGTTAGTAATGTTGTAAATATGAGAAGTATGTTCGGTTTAAGTAAATTTAATGGAGATATTAGTAATTGGGATGTTAGTAATGTTACCAATATGTATAGTATGTTTTATAATAGTGAATTTAATGGAGATATTAGTAATTGGAATATTAACAATGTAACAAATATAAGTGGTATGTTTTATGATAGTATTTTTAATAAAGATATTAGTAATTGGAATGTTAGTAAGATTATTAATATGTGTTTTATGTTTAGTACCAGTGAATTTAATGGAGATATTAGTAATTGGGATGTTAGTAATGTTACAGATATGAATAATATGTTTCAAATAAGTAAATTTAATGGAGATATTAGTAATTGGAATGTTAGTAATGTTAAAAATATGAGTGGTATGTTTTCTCATAGTGAATTTAATGGAGATATTAGTAATTGGGATATTACTAATGTTACTGATATGAGGGATATGTTTTATAAAAGTAAATTTAATAGAGATATTAGTAATTGGGATGTTAGTAATGTTACAGATATGAATAATATGTTTCAAATAAGTAAATTTAATGGAGATATTAGTAATTGGAATGTTAGTAATGTTACAAATATGAGAGGTATGTTTTCTCATAGTGAATTTAATGGAGATATTAGTAATTGGGATATTACTAATGTTACTGATATGAGGGATATGTTTTATAAAAGTAAATTTAATAGAGATATTAGTAATTCATTCGCTTGTGAATCTTGTTAGTAAAGATTGAATTTTAAACACTATCAATCACATAATTATTTAATTAGTAATAATGTCAAAATTATTGCAAAAACAATCCAATGTAGGTCACTCTCAATCTACATTAAAATCTAGAGAAGTATTTAAATCTAAAATAGAAAAAACGTTCAAAGAACAATGTAATTTTATAAATAAATTAACAGGAGAAGAATGTTGTATATCATATGATAAAATTAATATAAATAATGATTATATGATATGTAATACTTGTAATAAACAATATTTATTTGAAAATATAAATGAATGGTTAAAAATACAAAATACATGTCCTCATTG
>Ga0233449_1000247_pt1 | contig 73448 bp, 80 predicted proteins | sample SI_124_October20_FD_183012 | JGI IMG/M metagenome (GOLD analysis project Ga0233449, IMG submission 183012) | Seawater microbial communities from Saanich Inlet, British Columbia, Canada - SI_124_October2016_200_MG | ecosystem: Environmental > Aquatic > Marine > Inlet | place: Canada: British...
GCTCTCCTAACGGTGTGGATAAGGCCTTGCCAAGTAATTGCTGCATATTTTGAGACTTTCTTTGGTCGGAGAATCTCAAAGTATGAATCACTTCAGGGCTTTATCCTATTAAGTCGGGTACTGTGGCTGTTAAGTTCAAAATCGCCCTGGACGGAAGTGAAATTGCTTTCTATATTGCGGCAGTTCGCCAGACAGAAATTGTTGTGGCAGTTCAGGGGTTTTAGTCAGGGTATCGTTTTGCAATTAGTGAAATTGATCTGCAATCCAGATGAATAGAGGGGTTTGACAACAGCGTGAAACACGCCGTCAGTCTATCAGTACTGCTTTTTGGGGTCTGGCTGCTTTTGTCAGGCCACTACACTCCGCTATTATTGGCTTTTGGTGTCGTTTCCTGCCTTTTAGTCGTGGCCATCTCCTTGCGGATGGATGTCACAGATCATGAAGGCCATCCGATCCACCTCAGCTTGAAGGCATTGATTTACTGGCCCTGGCTGATCTGGCAAATTGTTCTCTCCAATATTGATGTTGCCAAACGGGTCTTGTCCCCTCGCCACCCCATCAGCCCCAATATTGTCCTGGTCCCGGCCAACCAAAAAACCGACCTCGGCAAAGTTATCTACGCCAATTCCATTACTTTGACGCCCGGGACCATTTCCCTGGAACTGGAAGATAACATGATTCTGGTGCACGCCCTCACTCACGATGGTGCCGATGACCTGGCTGGTGGGGAAATGCATGACCGGATCATTCGTATGGAAAGCAAGGGTTGATGTATACTGTCGCCACCTTGGCCATATTGGTCACCATGGCCCTGGCCTTGGCCCGCGCCGTACTCGGACCAACCGTTTTTGACCGCATTCTGGCGGTGAATACGATTGCGACCAAAACAACGATACTGATTGCGCTCTTGGGCTTTCTGACCGGTCGTCCAGATTTTCTCGACATCGCCCTTGCTTACGCCTTGATTAATTTCATTGGTTCAATTGCGATTCTGAAGTTCTTTAAATACCGGGATTTTTCGCGCAGTGGATGGCTGGAGCCGGATGCCCCTCACCCCCATCGCATGCCCAACTGGATGCCACCGGAAGTGATTGAAATTCTGGACAATAATCCTGATCCCGAAAAACATCGGGAGGGTGGCAAATGATGAATATGGCCCTTGATGTCTTGAGCTGGATTCTTTTGCTCGGCGGCGGTTTTTTTGTCTTTGTTGGTGGCTTGGGTCTTTTTCGCATGCCGGACTTTTATACCCGCGTTCATGCCGCCAGTCTGACAGACACCATGGGCGCCGGAATGATCCTGATCGGTCTGATGCTGCAGGCTGGTTGGACACTGAATTCAGGCAAGCTGATGATGATCCTGGTCTTCATCTTTTTCACCAGTCCGACATCAACTCATGCGCTTGCCAAGGCAGCGCTGTTTGCAGGTGCTCGCCCCCTGATTGCCCGCCGGGAAAAATCAAAGGAAAAGAATAAATTGCCGGACAGCGACAAGGAGGATGCGCCATCGTAAATCTGGTCGACATCGTTTTACTGCTGTTCCTGGTGGTTATCGCCGTGGCCATCGTCCGCATGCATAATTTGTTTGCGGCGGTCATGTTGGCCGGCATCTACAGTCTTTTGATGGCGAGCATTTTTGTTATTCTGGACGCTGTCGATGTGGCCTTTACAGAAGCCGCCGTGGGTGCCGGTATTTCCACTGTCCTGATGCTGGGCACTTTGTCACTGACGAAGAGCCGGGAAAAAATTCATGTGCGACCCTCAATCATTCCGTTGATTGTTGTCGTGGCGACGGGCGCTATGCTGTTGTATGGCGCGTCCGGCATGCCTGAGTTCAATGATCCGAACGCGCCGGTCCATCAACATGTGGCCCCGCGTTACATTAATGTTTCGCCGGTCGAGATCGGCGTGCCAAACATGGTCACTTCCGTGCTGGCCAGTTATCGTGGCTATGACACTCTTGGTGAATTGACAGTGATCTTTACGGCAGGTGTCGGCGTTCTGTTGCTTCTTGGTCGTCGCCGACGTTCCAAAAAAGCCAATGAGACAGAAGATAGTGCGTCAAAAGAACCTGAGGTTTCGACATGAGGCACCATCTGGTTTTACGTGTTGTTGCCAAACTGTTGATCCCCTTGATCATGCTATTTGCATTGTATGTCCAGTTCCACGGCGACTATGGACCCGGCGGCGGTTTTCAGGCCGGCGTTATTTTTGGCGCTGCTTTTATCCTGTATGCCTTGATCTTTGGCTTGGACAATGCACAAAAAGTTGTGCCGTCGGGTTACCTTATGGCCCTGGTCTCAGCCGGATTGCTGCTCTATGCCGGTGTCGGTTTTGCCGCGATGTTCAAAGGTGGTAATTTCCTTGACTATGGTGTGCTGGCCGGCGACTTCATAGCGGGACAACATCTGGGTATTTTGCTGGTCGAACTGGGCGTAGGCATCACTGTCTGCGCCGTGATGATCGTGATCTTCTTTGCCTTTGCCGGTCGCGGCAACGGTGACGAAGAGGACGACGATATTGCCACTTCTCCAGATCTTTCTCCAGATTCATCTCCAAATTCAGCCAGGGAGGTCTGATCCATGGCCTGGCTTGGACATTTCAATTACTGGATTTTCGTCTTCCTGATGATGGCAGGTTTTTACACCGTTATCGCTCGCGGCAATCTGATCAAGAAGATTGTCGGCCTGAATATTTTTCAGACATCGGTCTTCTTGCTCTACATCACCATGGGCAAAGTTTCGGGTGGCACAGCACCTATCGTGCCTGAAGGTGGCAGCGAGGGCGTCGTCTATTCCAATCCCATTCCGCACGTGCTGATTCTGACCGCCATTGTCGTGGGCGTTGCCACAACTGCCCTTGGCTTGGCCTTGATCGTTCGTATCCATGAAGCTTACGACACGATCGAAGAGGATGAAATTCAGGACATCGAGGAAAATGCGAATACCCTTGAAAATTCAGGGGGGCAAGCATCGTGATCGCAGCTCATCTCCCTGCCCTGCAAATTGCTGTGCCGCTAATCGCAGCACCAATCTGCCTTTTATTACGCCGTGAAAACCTGAGCTGGGCCTGGGCGACATTTATCAGCTGGGTGGTTTTTGCCCTTGCCTGGGTGATGTTGGAAAAAACCCTGACAGGCGGCGCTTTCAATTACGAACTTGGTGGCTGGGAAGCCCCATATGGTATCGAGTACCGTGTTGATGCACTCAACGCCTTCATTCTGCTGATCGTTGCCGCCATTGGTGCGGTGGTCATGCCTTATGCCCGGGCCAGCGTCGCCCGCGAAATTCCGGAACATAAACGTGGACTATTTTATACGGCCTACCTTTTGTGTCTGACGGGTTTGTTGGGCATCACAATAACCGGCGACGCTTTTAACGTTTTTGTCTTCCTCGAAATTTCCTCGCTGTCGTCCTATGCACTGATTGCATTGGGCCGCGACCCCAAAGCCCTGACGGCAGCCTTTCAGTATTTGATCATGGGCACCATCGGTGCCACCTTTATCCTGATCGGCATCGGCCTGATGTATCAGATGACCGGCACGCTCAATATGGCGGACCTGGCCAAGCGCTTGCCTGCCGTCGAAGATACTAGGCCAGTGTTGGCTGCCTTTGCGTTCTTCATTGTGGGTGTTTGTCTGAAATTGGCATTGTTTCCACTGCACTTGTGGCTACCCAATGCCTATGCCTATGCGCCTTCAGTGGTGACAGCCTTTCTGGCCGCAACCGCAACCAAGGTATCGATCTACGTTCTCTATCGCTTCGTCTTTACGATCTTTGGCCAAAGCTTTTCCTTCGACGTTATCCCGCTGGAATCAATCCTGCTGGTGCTGTCACTGGCGGGCATCTTTGCCGCTTCGATCGTGGCCATTTTCCAAACCAACGTCAAACGCCTGCTGGCTTATTCCAGTGTCGCACAAATCGGCTACATCATGCTGGGTGTGGCGCTGGTCTCGGTCGCAGGTTTAACCGCCAGCATCCTGCACATTTTCAATCACGCCATCATGAAGGGCGCCTTGTTCCTGTGCATGGGCGCGGTCTATTACCAGATCGGATCCGTGAAGATTGAGGACATGAACGGTATCGGCAAAAAGATGCCCTTCACCATGTTCGCTTTTGTTATTGCCGGACTGGGGTTAATTGGCGTGCCGTTAACGGTGGGCTTCATCAGCAAATGGTACTTGATTACCGCCGTGCTTGAAAAAGGCTGGTGGCCTGTGGCAGTTCTGATATTGCTCAGTTCCCTGTTGGCCGTGATCTACATCTGGCGTGTGGTCGAGGCGGCATATTTCAAAGCCGGAGATAGCGATGACGTTGTCGTCAAGGAAGCGCCTGTCTCCATGTTAATCCCGATCTATGTCCTGACCGGTGCCAGCGTTTATTTTGGCATTGAAACATCGCTGCCTCTGGGCACGGCAGCAGAAGCCGCCAAACAATTGATGGGGATCGGCGGATGACCGGCAGTATCGCGATCATCGCCGCCCTGCTGGTGCCCTTGATCGGCGTCTTAGGGATTGTTGGCGCACGGCATAAACCAAATTTGCGGGAAACCGTGACACTGGTAACCGCGACCTGCTTGTTCATACTGGTCGCGTCTCTTTTGACGCCGGTGTTATCCGGTGCACGTCCTTCGGTAACCCTGCTGGAAGTCCTGCCCGGCCTCAGCATCGCCTTCGAAGTTGAACCCCTTGGCCTGATATTTGCCCTGGTCGCCAGCTTGTTGTGGATCGTGACTTCTGTCTACGCGATCGGTTATATGCGCGGTCATCACGAAAAGAACCAGACACGGTTCTATGCCTATTTTGCCGTGGCCTTGTCTTCGACAATGGGCATTGCCTTCGCTGGCAACATGTTCACTTTGTTTATCTTCTACGAAGTCCTGACCTTGTCGACTTACCCGCTGGTCACACATTCAGGTACCGCAGCGGCCAAAAAAGGTGGGCGAACCTATTTCGGTATCCTGATTGGCACATCCATCGCATTCCAATTGCTGGCTGTGATCATTACATATGTTACCGTTGGTACCCTCGACTTCACACAAGGCGGCATTCTTGCAGGCAAGGCGTCGGACGTCGTCATCGGTTTGTTGTTGTTACTGTATGTCTTTGGTGTCGGTAAAGCCGCCTTGATGCCGTTCCATCGCTGGCTGCCAGCGGCCATGGTGGCACCTACCCCGGTAAGCGCCCTGTTGCACGCAGTCGCCGTCGTAAAGGCGGGTGTATTCACGATCCTGAAGGTCTCGGTCTACATCTTTGGCCTCGACTTGCTGGCAGACATTGGTGTGCGTGATTTTCTGATGTGGCTGGCGGCTGCAAGTATCCTGATTGCATCCGTCATTGCTATCCGCCAGGACAACCTGAAACGCCGCCTGGCTTATTCAACGATCAGTCAACTCGCTTACATTGTGCTGGGTGCCATGCTCGCTACAGAAGCGGGGATCGTCGGCGGTGCCATGCACATAACCATGCACGCATTTGGCAAGATCACACTTTTCTTTTGTGCCGGCGCTATTTTAGTGGCGACGCATAAAACCGAGATCAGCGATATGAAAGGCCTTGGTCGCGTTATGCCTATCACGATGACCGCATATACGATTGGTGCGCTCAGCATCATTGGCGCGCCGCCGATGGGTGGGCTTTGGTCAAAATGGATGCTGGGCATGGCTGCACTGGAAGCCGGTGAAGTCGCAATGATCGGGGTCCTGATGCTGAGCTCACTCTTGTCTATTGGTTATTTGCTACCCGTTTCCATTCAGGCATTTTTCAACACGCCTGATCCTCAAAAAGATGGCAAACCGGTCTTCAAGGAAGCCCCTGCCCTGAGTGTTGCAGCATTGTCGTTTACGGCTTTGGGCTGTATCGCCCTTTTCCTGTTTCCGGACCCGCTACTCCATCTTGCCAACCTTATCGTTGCACCGGTGAATTGATGTCATGACTGAAACACCAGCAAATTCCAAAACACTTGAAACAGATAGCGCGACATCTGCAACATCAGCGGCCCCAGCAGCCAAACTGCACTGGCTGGTACGCAAGGGTACCATCAAGGTTTTATGGGTACTGGGCCTGTCTTTCCTGGCGGTCCTTGTCTACCTCGACGGCAGCCTCACGCCGCACCCTCATTTCGGCATAGATGGTACTTTTGGTTTCCACGCCTGGTATGGATTGCTGACATGCATCGCCATGGTTTTGGTCGCCAAGCTCCTCGGCAAGTTCATTGGTCGCAAGGATACGTACTATGACGATTAGTAGTCTTCCGCCCGGCCTTATCCTGGTCTTTGGTGCCTTGCTGTTGCCCGTTGCCGGATCGCTGATCCGCCCTCTTCTGGTTCTGGCCCTGCCCCTGTTGACGATCTGGCAGGTCTGGCACATGCCGGACGGCTCGTCTGCTGCATTGGTAATAATGGGACATGACATCATTGCTGTGCGCGTCGATGCCCTGAGCCGATTGTTCGCCATTATTTTTTCCCTGATGGCATTTGCCGGTGGCCTGTTCGCCCTCAATCAAAAGCGCACACTGGAACTGGTGGCTGCCTTTACCTATGCCGGAAGTGCCGTCGGCGTGGCCTTTGCGGGCGACCTGATTACCCTGTTTGTGTTTTGGGAAATTATGGCCCTGGGATCAACGATCGTTCTGTTGTCCGCAGATACACCACAAGCCAGCAAAGCGGCCATGCGTTATTTCGTGGTGCATATGTTTGGTGGTGCGTTGATGCTGACCGGCATCTTCCTGTTCGTCTTTGATACGGGCGGTGTGGCCTTTAGCGCCATGAAGCCTGATACAGCCGCCACCGCCCTGATCCTGGCTGGTGTCCTGGTCAATGCGGCAGCCCCACCCTTTTCCTCGTGGCTTGGTGACGCCTATCCCGAAGCGTCCTGGAGCGGCACCGTGTTCCTGTCAGCCTTTACAACCAAGGCTGCCGTTTATGTTCTGATCCGAGGTTTTCCGGGAACAGAAATTCTGATTTTCGTTGGTGTGTTCATGATCTTCTATGGCATCACCATGGCGTTGCTGGAAAACGACATGCGGCGCATTCTTGCCTACAGCATTGTGAACCAGGTCGGGTTCATGGTCACAGGCATCGGGATCGGCACAGAAATGGCCCTGAACGGTGCTGCAGCCCATGCCTTCGCCCACATCATCTATAAGGCCCTTCTGCTGATGTCTGCAGGGTCCGTCTTGTACATGACGGGCAAGCGAAAATGCACTGACCTGGGTGGTCTCTTCCAGAGCATGCCTTTGACAACCTTGTGCGGGACAATTGGCGCACTGGCAATTTCTGCTTTTCCCTGGACATCTGGCTTTGTCAGCAAGTCCATGATCAACCAGGCCGCTGCCAATGAACATCTGGCTTTGTTGTGGTTCTGTCTGATGGCGGCGTCCGCCGGTGTATTCCTGCACGCCGGGATCAAGTTTCCCTGGTTTGTGTTCTTCCAGAAAGATTCAGGCCTGCGTCCGAAAGACCCGCCGTGGAATATGCGCCTGGCCATGATTCTGTTTTCTGCTTTCTGCATCGGCATTGGGGTCTGGCCTGAATACCTGTATGCCCTTTTGCCTTATGCCGTGGATTATGAACCTTATACGGACGCGCACGTGCTGAATGCCATGCAGTTGTTGCTGTTCGCCGGCCTCGCCTTTTTCATTATGTTGCCCATGATGAAACGCACCTTGACCATTTCCCTGGATACGGACTGGTTTTACCGCCGTCTGGCTCCGGCCATCATCAACCGGCTGGCAACCGTCATCGGGAATGCGGATCAGGCCATTCGCCAGCGATTTATGGGTGCCTTGAACGGTGTGGTCAATTATGTCTGGCAACATCACGGTCCCGAAGGCAGCATGGCGCGCACCTGGACGACCGGTAACATGGTCCTGCTTGTGACCATCTTCCTGTGCGTCTATCTGGTTTTCAGTTTCATCTAAATCAAGTTTGGAAAAGTCGCATGGATGGTTTAACGCTGCACTCCATTGCCCTCACTTTCACCGCCTTGTTGCTGGGCGGCATGGTGTTTTATGCCGTCTTTATGACGCCGCTGGTTTTCGCCAAACTGGAACGCCCTGTCGCCGCCGAATTCCTGCGTGAGGTCTTCCCGGTCTATTATCAGGTGATGGCAATCCTCGCCGTGCTTTCCGCCCTGCCCATCTGGTACCGCATGGAAGCTGCCATACTTGCGGGCATGGCCACCCTGTTTGTTCTAATCAAACTTTTTCTGTTGCCCGTCATCAATCGTGCACGCGATGCCCGCGACGAAGGTGACGCAGCAGGTGCTGCCCGTTTTTCAAAATTGCATCGGGTCAGTGTTTTGATCAATCTGGCGCAAATGATGACAATCTTCTGGATCTTCCTGAGGCTGGCCCAATGAGTTTCATGCTATGAAGTGGCTGGCCACAGTAGTCTTTGTCTTTCTGACAGCCTGCCAAAGCCAGTTGCCGCGCGCTACCTTGAACCTTGATCACGCGTTGACCGGTAAAATCTGGTCAGTCGCACAAAACAATTTCATTTCTTACGAAGAACTGGTCGCAAGCGCATCAAAGTCAAAGTTTGTGCTACTGGGTGAAAAGCACGACAACCCCGATCACCATATTTTTCAAGCCCGCATATTACGCGCCCTGATCAAAGCGGGAAAACGCCCTGCTGTTGCCTTTGAGATGTTGGACTGGAATCAACAAACCGCCCTGGACGCTTATCTCAAATCACAGCCAATGGACGCAAGCGGGCTGGGTAATGCTGTCAAATGGCAGGACACCGGATGGCCAAACTGGGACTGGTATGCGCCCATTGCCAATACGGCTTTCTCAGGTGGGTCACAAATCATAGCTGCCAATTTCCCACGCATCTTGTCACCTAAACTCGCGCGTCAGGGGTTTGATGCATTGCCCGCTGATGTTCTCGCCCGCAGTAAACTGGAAATTCCGTTGTCATCTGATCAATTGGGCCGCCTGGAAGATGATATCTTTATTTCACACTGCAAGATGATGCCGCGCAAACATCTGGGTGCCGTCATCAAGGTACAACAAGCCCGCGATGCGGTGTTGGCGGATGCCGTTGTCGAAGCCTTGAAGGAAAGTGACAGCGTCGTGCTCATTGCCGGATCCGGCCACGTTCGAACGGATCGTGCAGTGCCAAGATACCTGAAGTTACGACAGCAGAATGCGCAGGTTTTGAGTATGGCATTCGTTGAGGTTCAGGATGGTGCGCTGATACCCGGAGACTACGCCGAACAATATGGCGGTGCGCTGCCCTTTGACTTTGTCTGGTTCACAGCCCGTCTTGAGGACATCGACCCTTGTGAAAAATTCAAGGCACAATTGCAGAAGATGAAGAAAAAAAGTTGAATCATTTTATTCGTCAAGCCCGCGCATGACAGAACTAAAAAACTACTCCGCAGGTTCCGCGGCAATTGCCTGTCGTTCAGTTTGGGCTGGCAATAACATGGCAATCACCCCTGCCACCCCGGCAAACCCGGCCATAATGAAAAACAGGTAATCCAGGTTCCCGGCCCATTTGTGCAGAACGGGCACCATCATCACGCCTAACGAACTTATACCCAGGGTCAGAACGAACTTGGCACCAAAGACCCGCGCCCTCCAGGCAAGCGGCGTGTAGCGACCCAGCAAGGTATTTTCAGCAGGCTGCCCTACCACATTCAAGCTGACCATCAGGGCGGCAAGCACGATCAGCATCGGGCTGTGGCTGGCCCAGGCAAACAACAAAATAGGAACTTGCGACAACTGGCTCAGTAAGTACACCCATTTCAGGTTATAGCGCTCTGCCAGTTCGCCGCCGATGATCTGGGCGAAGGCAGCACAGGCATAGGCGATAGAGACAAAGCCACCAATGCCGATGGCACTGATCTCACCGCCATCGCCGGTTAGCCATGAAGTCAGTCTTTCGTCCATTATTTTTGGCAGGCTGACGGACGTGCTCTGGAAAATCATGCCCGTGCAAACAACGGTAAAGGCCAGCACAAGGAAAGCGCGTTTCATATCACCGGTGCTGGATTGCGGTTGTGGCTTTCGATCCGTTTCGGCCTCGACGATATAGCCAGCTCGCATGGCCCAGAGGAACGCCAGACCAGTGGCAAAACTGAGTGCACCGGGCACCATAAATGCGGCGCGCCAGGTCCAATAATCCGACAAAGCGCCAGCGGTAATAGCGGCGATAGCTGTTCCACCACTCCCAAACACACCATTCAGGCCCAAGGCGCGGCTTGGGTTCTCGGCATTTTTCATCAACCAGGGAATACCGACGGGGTGATAGATGGCCGCAAAGGTACCCATCAAGGTCAGGCCGATCAGAATACCAGTTGTGCCTTCAGCCATGCCAACAATGAAAGAAGCAATGCCAAGGCCAAAGAACATCACCACCATCATGCCGGGCGAGCTCCATTTGTCACCCAACCAGCCTGCGGGCAAAGCCGCCACTCCGAACATGACAAATCCCGGCACGGACAGCCATTGAAGTTCAGAAAAAGTCAGGCCCCATTCGCGCTCCAACACCAGGACAACAGTGGCGTACAGCAGCACAAACATATGGGTGTAGGCGTGCGCGAGGCACGAATAGGCCAGGGTCAGATTTGTTGATAAGCGAGTCATGGCGCGACACTATCCCGGCTCTTGATCAAAGTCACCTGCGACCTGTGCAGGGCAGCCATGCGTTAACTGTATTATGGCTCGCGTGTTTCCGTCTTGATCCAGTCCAGATAGTCTGTGCTGCCACTTTCGATGGGCCAGGCCACAATACAGGGGCAGTCATAGGTATGCAGTTCCTTGACACGAGATTCGATGTCTCCGACCAAGGCTGACCGAGATTTGGCGATTATGGCAACTTCTGCCTCTGTCTGAACTTCGCCTTCCCAGCGGAAATATGACGTCACGCCATCAACAACATTGGCACAGGCAACCAACCGATCCTGAACCAGGGCACGGGCGATGGTTTGTGCTTCATCCTTGCTGGCTGCTGTCATATAGATCGTGACAAAGCCGGATGACATATGCTTCAGCTTTCAACTTTCAGGGCATGGGCCGCTGCCAGCACTGCCGACAATAGCACCATCGCTCCTGCCTGATGGGCGGCGGCAATTGGCACTGGCACCACATAAACAAGCGTCAGGACACCTAAGGTGATCTGACCCAGAACCGCCAGCAACAACAGATGTTGCATACCCTGCACACCCGGCGATAGATCAATGGATATAGTTCGCACCCAATAAGCAATGACAGCAACGCCGGTAAGGGTCGCCAGCCAGCGATGGTTGAATTGCACAGTCGTCGTATTTTCACCCAGGTTCACATACCAGGGCGACATGGACAGCAAACCGTCGGGGATCCATTGCCCGTTCATTGTGGGGAATGTGTTATAGGCAAAACCGGCATCCAGACCGGCAACCAGGCCACCCGACAGCATGACAATAAAGATTGCTGCGGCCAACATAATGGCAGTTTTGTAAAGCTTTTCCACGCGCTCCCGATGGTGTGTGGAGGCCGGAACCAGCAAGCCCATGGCAATCCACAACCCGTAGGCATAAATCAGCACAGCCAGGCCCAAATGGGCCGTCAGACGGTATTGACTGACATCCGGGTGGTCGACCAGGCCACTGGCAACCATCCACCAGCCCAATCCGCCCTGCAAGCCGCCAAGGATAAACATGATCCAGAGTTTTGGCGCGAGGCCTTGTTCAACTTTGCCCCGAAAGAGGAAAAACAGAAAAGGTAACAAATAGACGATGCCAACCGTGCGTCCCAGTACACGATGGGAAAACTCAAACCAGAAAATTGACTTGAAGCCAGCAAGGTCCATGCCCTGATTAACTTTTAGATATTCAGGGAAAGTTTTGTAGCGCTCGAACTCAGCCATCCAGGCAGCATCAGTCAAAGGTGGAAGCCAGCCGGTAATCGGCTTCCAGTCGGTCATGGATAACCCGGAATGAGTCAGGCGTGTAACGCCCCCCAACACCACCATGGCAAAAACCATGGCGCATATCAGCAAAAGCCAAAAAGCGATTTGGCGTTGGTTGCTGCGTGCCGATGTCAGGGAAGTTGACTTCAGAATATGTTCAGTACTGTTCATGTCTTTAACCACGACGAAGTCGCGACTGCCTTTGTAACTGGTGCCCACATTGGGTTAAATGAAACGCTCTGATATTGCAATTGAGAACGAAGTTTACCCGCCTTACCGCCTGTCGGAAAGCGCTCAGGCGAAAACGCGACGATATATCGCGGTTACGGGCTTGTTTACGGCTTTTACAGTTACAAAGCGATGCCGGTATCCTATTTTGTGACAGATTCGGGATCATCAATCCCCAACCATTTGCAGGCATCTTCCCTGTTGCGGAAGACCATGTATCGCAATGGCCCGCGACCATCCGATTTCAGTTCCAGAACTCTCGCCATGCCATAATGCAAATCCATGGGTGCGACGATCGCAGCTTTGGACTGGCCGCGAACTTCACGCGTACTCTCAAGCGTCGCCATATATCGTTCGACACCTTCTGTCGTCACCTTGTACTCAGTGATGTTGGAAAGATCCGTCAAACTCAACATCCCTTTGCGCAAGCGTTTATCAGCGGCCACCCTTGTGGGCATGTTTTGCATATCGTCGTTTGTAACTTGCCCAGAGCCGCGCAAATGAACGACACCCAAGTCTTCATCAATGTCATAATCCAGAGGGCACATGGAGTTTTCCAAAAGAGATCAGCTTCATTTTGCCGAACATATGCTGACATAAAATCCGCTCGCCAGGCATTTGGCAAGTTTATTTACCTGAGCAAAAGACCTGAATTCATAATGATTTCAACCTTCTGGTGGCTCACAACACACTTGGTCGTAGGTGTAACGTTCCTTGAGACTACCATCGTGTTCAAATACATCCAGGGTGACTTCATAAGCAGGCTGCAAGATTTCCACGTGCGGCGTCCAGCAGCCAAGCTTTTGATAAGTGGCAATACAGGTTTCCAGAACGGCTTCGTCTATGGCCGGGAAATACTCCTTTTCAGCCCGTGCAATTTGTGCGGCCGGGGCCTCAACCATGTAAATTCGGGTTTTCCGATAAGCCCGGATAAAAGCATTGGCCATGTCTGATTGCAGCCATTCGCGCGTTGAGGCAAGGCTGGAAAATCCACACGGACCAATTTGCGGTCCAACCTGGGCAACGATGTGTCCAACACCATCAGCCTCCAGTTGCTGAGGGAAAGGTCCTTGCTGTTGTACATACTGCCCCTGCCCGGCACGGAAGGCCTTATCCATATCGGCAGCTCCACCCACATTGACTGCTTTTATTTTATTGAAATCGATGCCTGCCCGGTGACAGGCATATTTGAACATGGCCAGGGGTTGGCCGCCTTTGAACAAGACAACTTCGGCCCCTTCCAGTTTATCCCAGGTAAAGTCCGGATCGGCGTCACGCCCCGTCAGGAAAAAACCGTCCATCTCGTTGATCTGGGCAAAATGCACCGCCTTGGGTTTCTCACCCTTTGCCAGCGTAGAAAAACCCTGGCTGAGAGCTGATTGTACAACGTGCGCTGATCCGTCTTCCAGGGCGGCGATGGCGGACACGCCAGGCGGAGCGACCGACCAAACGGGCTCAAGGCCTTCTTCCTGAAGAAAACCACCGGAAATGGCTGAAATGAGTGGCGAATAAAAGGCCGAAAACAACGTGAATTGAATGTTTATTTTGGTCATAAATCTTGTCTCCCTCTATCGATCATGCAAGCGGGTTCGCCCCATGAAGATAACCAGTGCTATAAAAACCAGCGCCATGGCAAAAACAAACGGCGCACCTGGAAAATAAATCGGTGCATCTTCGCCGGTAAAAAACCCAAAAACATTTGTCATGATCAAGGGACTGAAAATCGCACCGACCGCACCAACACTGGTCAATACCCCCTGCAATTCTCCTTGCTGGTCCTTGTTCGCCACCCGCGACATGATGCCTTGTAAGGCGGGTCCACCAATAATGCCCAGCGCCGTCAGGGGGGCAAGCGCAAATACCTGCCAGCCTTCCCAAGCCAGGGCATAAATCGTGAAAGCCAATATTGTTATTGAATAGCCAAGAATAACAGTTTTGTGCTCACCAAATCGCGGAACAATGATGCGGATCAGGCCGCCTTGCACCACAACCATGGAAAAGCCGAAGACGCCGAGCGAAACGCCAACCATCGTCGCGTCCCAGCCAAAACTTTCCTGCGTATAATAAGCCCAGACACTGGGATAGACAAAAAAAGCGATATTGTAGAAGAAAAAGACGATTAACAGCCGAGTGACCCCTGGCAGCCGCCCAACATAGCGAAACGCGCCAAAGGGGTTTGCCCGTCGCCATTGGAAGGGCCTGCGAATGGCATCTGTAACTGTTTCCGACAGAACGACAAAGCCAAACAGGGCATTTACCGCACCCAGAATTGCAGCGGCAAAAAATGGTGCCCTCGGTCCCAGTTCTCCAAGGAAACCACCAGCGACCGGCCCCATGATAAAGCCCACACCAAAAGCCGCCCCCATCAATCCAAAATTCTGAGCCTTTTGATCAGGTTTCGATATGTCAGCCATATAGGCATTGGCCGTGGATTGTGTGGCTGAAGCAATGCCTGCCCCAATGCGAGCCGCTGCCATCACCCAGACTGACTGGGCAAACCCCATCACCATATAGTTCGTCGACATGACCATCAGGGAAATCAATAACACCGGCCTGCGACCAAAGCGGTCAGAGACACTTCCAACAGTTGGCCCGCAGAGAAATTGCATCACGGAAAATGTCGCCGCCAGAGCCCCACCCCAGGTTGCCGCCGTGCTCAAGTCAGTGCCACCCAGATCAATTAGCAAGTCCGGCATCACAGGCATGATCAACCCGATCCCCATGGAATCGAGCATGACCGTTATGAACAGGAATATGACGGGAAGTTTTTGTTTCACAGTCAAGACTATAGCAGCCGCTGCAGGGCGTTCCAGTCAGGACAGTATTCGCCTGGAAATTTCATAAACCCGGCATGACACAGTTTATTCTGTCGATCATGCCGGATTGATCTCCTGGCAAGACAGCTATTCCCAAAGCCACGTGGAAGAAAGGCGCGACGGGTATCCTGAAACAACCAGGATACTGCGTCGTGACCATCCGGGTGCCCACATGAATGTTGAGCGCTGCTGCTTGTACAGTACCTTCCACAACCAGTTGCAGGGCCTGATTATAGTCATCGCAGGGCGTCAGATTCAGGGCCGGGAAATCAGCTTTGATTTCTGCCAGCAGCGGGCCACCGGTCGGTGTTGTAACCGCCAATTGGCTTTCCTGCAGGCCCTTCAGTACGAGATCATCCTGCCAATCTGTGCCCATTAAAACAAACCATGCCCCCCCTGTCTGGATCAGAGGTTGTGAAAAAAGAAATCTGTCCTTGCGATGAGGGCTGATGGCGATGCCAACCAGCGCGTCAATTTCACCATTTTGCAGGGCAAGCTGTCCTGACATCAGCTCTAGCGCAACGAATTGGGCAGAGATTTCAGCCTTGAGAAATAACTCCCGACAGATGTTAATCAGGTCTCCGTGAGCTTCTTCGCCATCCTGCCAGGTGAAAGGTCGAAAATCGGAATTGTAGCCAATGCGCATTCAAGCACCTTCCGTTGCGCTACCGACAAGCCTTGAAATCAGTTCATCTGTGTCCAGCAGATCAACAAAAACACGCGCAACACCTGCCAGTGAATTGTTGTGATCGGCATCACTGGCAGCGGCATTCGCGTCTGTCACCATCAACGTCCTGAAATTTCGCATCATCGCGTCACGTGCTGTCGATTCGCAACACACATTCGTCAACGTACCTGTAACGACGACTGTATCGATACCTGCTGCCCGAAGTCGTTCTTCAATATCCGAGGCCCCATGAATAAACGCACTGAAGCGGTCTTTTTCTATTTGCCAGTCTTCCGCATGTACGTCCAGGTCAGGCCACAGGGGAAACCCCTCCCCGCCTGTACGCAAGTTGTCAATAATAGTCCGGCTGCTCGCCGGGGAATAAATTTCCTTCATCAATACCGACCAGTCATTTTGAATATTGTCACCAAAATTACTGCTGATCCAAATCACGGTGCCACCTGTTTCACGGAAACATGAGGCCAGCCGGTTGATGTTGGGTACGATCCCCTGGGCATATCCAGGCTGGCCATTTTCGCCTGGCTGGACAAAAAACTTCTGCATGTCGACAACAAGCAATGCCGTCTTTTGTGGAATCAGGGGATCAAACGCAAAGCGTTTGCCTCCACGCCTCTCCCGTGCATCCTCGAGGACACCGAGAGGGAGTGTTACTTTATGCATGTTGAATTGCTTTCTGGTCGTATTTAGCCTGGATGTACCCCGGAAATTTAACGCCGAACGATCAGCAAGACCAGGCCTAAAGTCACCACAGCGATACCGCCCCATTCCATAGGTGTGGGATATTCGGCCAAAACAGGCATGGCCAGCACGGATGCACTGGCCGGAACAGCAGCCGCAAAACCCGCGGTCGGCGTCGCTCCCAAATGCATGGCCGCAACTGCAAACAGGATGACTGCGAGGAACCCTGGCCCCAGTCCCTGAAAAAGAGCCTGAAACAAGATGATGCTGAGTTCGGTATCCGCCAAACCAGACGGCAGAAAAAAATACCAGAGCGGCAGAAACACGAGGGTGTTCGGGATCGTGACCAGAGCCAGTGCCTGACGCGGTGTCACCTTCCAATGTTGCACGCCAAATATATAGAGCGAGATTACGGCAGAAGCGGTAAGGAACAGGCCGATCCCGGTTAAAAGATTATCTCCGCCCGCCACCATGCCAGGCGTTCCGGAAATGACCCCGCCCGCAACGATAACCCCGATTGCAAATAATTGACGACGACCAGGGATTAGCCTGGCGATAATCATGACCATCAGGGAGGTAAATACAGGTAAGGAGCCATTGGCAAATACGCCCGCATAGGCCGCCGATGCCTCAAGCAGGCCGAAATACATCAGCATGACATAGATCGCCCCCGGACCACACAGGGACATCACAATCGTGGCTCGAAGGGGCAAATGGCGGGGCCACCAAACCCATGCAAAAGGCAGCACCAACGCGCCCGCAACCATGAACCGCAAGGCCGTAATATCATAGGGCGTCAAACTGGTAATCACGCCTGCCCGGGAAAAGACAATGAACCCGGACCAGATGAAGATCACCCCAATCGCACAGAAGAGGCCGAGTAACGGCTTTGACCCTGACATATGACTATTCCTGAATACCTTGCCGCGTTAAAAAACCCGCTCTGCTCCATCGGAACAAGGCGGGTATTTTTTGGTCGGGGGAACACCATACAGTCATTAATCCGCGCGTCAACGATCTCATTTTTTACTTAATTATCAATCAGTTGAAGAGTATTGGAAGACCGGAACCATGACTGGAATTGGGCTTTGGTGGCCCTATGAAACGCAAATACCGAAGTAAGGTTAGATGATCCAGTTCCTCTGTTGGTCGCACTGCCGCCACAGGCAAACAATTACCTCTTCAGTGTTCCCTACAAATTTCCATGCACGGCTTTCAAAAATATCTCTGAGTACTTTCCGGCAGTCAGAGCAACCGGATTGCCTCCGGCGGTTGGATCATTCAGAGCCATCATACCGATGTCATCTGCTCGATCAGCGGGGATACCAATGGCCGCCAGGTCGTGGGGGATATCCATGCTTTCACGAAAATCCAGAACCCATTTCAGAACACCTTTGTAACTTGCATCCGGTAAACCGAGCGTTCGCCCCAGCAACATCATCCGATCTGAAATGGCATCGCCATTTGCCACCATCACATAGGGAAAGAGAATCGCATTAGTCAAACCATGGTGGGCATTGTAAACAGCGCCAATCGGATGTGCCAGGGCATGCACGCCGCCAAGGCCTTTCTGGAAAGCTGTCGCGCCCATGGAGGCGGCCGCGAGCATATCGGCACGGGCCTGCAAATCATCACCATTGGCAAAGGCTTTTGGCAGAGCGTCGGCAATCAGGCGCATGCCTTCCAGAGCGATGCCGTCAGCCATGGGATGATAACCCGGCGCACATAAAGCCTCAAAACAATGCACAAAGGCATCGATTCCGGTTGCTGCTGTAATATGAGGTGGCAAGCCGCACGTCAGTTCCGGATCAGAAATAACGATACCTGGCACCATCGTGGGATGAAAAATGATCTTTTTCTGATGGGTTTGTTCGTTGGTAATTACACTCGCGCGGCCAACTTCTGATCCTGTTCCTGCGGTTGTTGGGACAGCGACAACAGGTGCAATATTATCAGTGTTGACCCGGCTCCAATTGTCGCCGACATCCTCAAAATCCCACAAGGGACGGTCCTGGCCTACCAGCAAGGCAATCGCTTTGGCCGCATCTAGAGCGCTGCCGCCGCCAAAGGCGATAACGCCATCATGGCCCCCGGCCCGATAGGCAACCACACCGGCATCTACATTAGCGCCAACCGGATTGCCCTGGACATCGGCGAACAGTCCGGTCGGCAAGCCCGATTCTGTATTGGCCCTGATGGCATTTTGCACCATGGGGAAATTTTTGAGACCTTCGTCGGTAATCAATAAAGGGCTTTTCATTCCCAGTTCACGACAGGCATCAGGTAATTCGTTGATTGTGCCGGGACCAAACTTGATGGCAGTTGGATAATTCCAGTTGCCTTTGATCGTCTTGTTCATGATTGCGACTCCGTAGGGCGATTGCAGATTAAATTTTTGATCGCAGATGAATGCTTTTGGGCCGCGTCAGGGCCTCATAACCCATGCTGGAAAGCGTGCAGCCCCGGCCCGAATTCTTGACACCGGTCCAAGCCAGTGCCGGGTCCAGATAGTCACATCGGCTCATGAATACAGTACCTGTTTCAAGTTGCTCTGCCAGATCAAGGGCCATCTGTTCATCCTGCGTCCAGATCGAGGCCGTCAGTCCAAAGTCACTGTCGTTCATCAGAGCGACGGCTTCCTCATCTGTATCAACGGACATGATGCCAACCACAGGCCCAAAACTTTCTTGCCTCATCACCCGCATGGTGTGATCAACGTCCACCAGAACTTGCGGTGCCAGATAGGGTGTTCCTGGTTTGTCGGCCGGAAAAATCGATGCATCAATCAATTTCGTGGCCCCCTGCTCCACGGCGTCCGCGATCTGGGCCCGGACAAAATCTGCCGCTTTAGTGCTGACCATGGGACCGAGATTTGTTGCCATTAAGGTCGGATCACCAAGAACATATTGTGAAACCAACCCGGCGGTTCCTGCGATAAAACCAGGATAGAGATCCTTGTGGACATAAATGCGTTCAATCCCGCAACAGGATTGGCCACTGTTGAAAAAGGCCCCATCGACAACATTTTCGATGGCATGTTCCAGATCTGCATCTGCCCGCACGTAGGCAGGGTCCTTACCGCCAAGCTCCAGGCCTGTGGAGATAAATTTACGCGACACAGCTTCCTGAACGGCATGCCCGCCAGCGACAGAACCTGTGAAATTAACAAAGTTCACACGATCATCGGCCACAAACGTCGCGGTTTGATCGTGATCAAGATTTACGTATTGAAACACCCCATCCGGCAATCCAGCCGCAGCAAAAGCATCGGCAAATCGTTCGGCGCACAGAGGCGTTTGATGGGAATGTTTCAGGACGACGGCATTTCCCGCGGCCAACGCGGGAATGATGCCGTTGACGGCGGTCAGGTAAGGAAAGTTCCAGGGGGCCAAAATGGCCACCACACCCAGAGGGACCCGACGGATAAAGCGGTTAAACCCTGGTTGCTGATCCGGCACAACATCTGCAAGGGCTTGCGGGGCAATCGCAATCATATGCCGGGCGCGCTCTTCCAGGCCGCCGACTTCCCCCGGTGCCTGGCTGATGGGACGCCCCATCTGCCAGGTCAATTCTTGTGCAATGCGATCCTTGTCAGCGACCAAAGCATCAATTGCCCGGGACAAAATAGCTTGTCGGTCTGAAAGTGGCTGGGCCTGCCAACTTTTTTGCACGGCAACGGCTTTCGCCAGGACAGCGTCAATTTCGTTGGTGGCCGTATAGGGCCGTTCACAGTAAATGCTGCCATCAACAGGTGATATGGTCTGGAAGGTTTTTGCCATTCAAGGTCTCAACAGAAAGCTGGATTGATATCGGAGTTTAAATTATTTCGAAGTAGCGCTGCATTTCCCAGTCCGTGATAGCCTTGCGGAATTCGCGTTCTTCCCATTCACGTGACTGAGCATAATGCTCAACAAAATCGGCGCCGAATAATTCAACAGCAGCGTCGGAAGTCTTCAATCGACCGGCGGCTTCAATTAAAGTTTTTGGCAAACCGTATTCTTCGGCAAAAGTCCTGGCATAGGCATTCCCGGCAACAGGATCGCCTGGTTCAATTTTGTTTTCGATGCCCCAAAGACCTGAGCCAATGCTGGCGGCAATTGCGATATATGGGTTTATATCAGCAGCTGCAATCCGGTATTCGACGCGTTGGGATTTTTCCGTTCCGGGTATCGCCCGCAAGGCTGTGGTGCGGTTGTCGATGCCCCAGGTCGCATCTGTCGGTGCCCAAAAGCCTGGGATCAGTCTTGAATAACTGTTTACGGTACAGGCAATCATGGACAAAAGTTCGGGCATCAGGCGTTGCTGTCCACCGACAAACCAGCGCATTTGATCTGACATATTATGCGGCTTCGATGCATCGTGGAAAACGGCACGACCATCCTTGCCTTGCAGGGAAATATGGATATGTCCGGATTGGCCGGGATAATCCGGAGACCATTTGGCCATAAAGGTTGCCATCAGCCCCTGTCGTTGAGCCAGGATCTTTATGAAGGTCTTGAACAGGGCAGCCTTGTCACCCGCATTCAAGGCTTCATCATAAACCAAAGCGGCTTCAAGAACACCCGGCCCGGTTTCCGTATGCAGACCCTCGATGGGAAAATCCATTTTGGTGCAGAGCTCAAGATAATCGTGATAGATCTCGGCATGCACTGAATTGCGCAGAACCGAATATCCGAAGTTCCCTGGCGTCAGGGTATTCAGGTTTTTGAACCCCTTTTCACGCACACTCTCAGGTGTTTCGTCAAAAAGGAAAAACTCAAACTCACAGGCAGCGGAGGCGGCCAGACCCATATCATCTGCCCGTTGTAACACCCGACGCAGCGTGCCGCGTGGACAAATCGTTTCTGCCCTCTCCGTGAATTCACACAGGAAAAAAAGTGTGTTTTCTTCAAAAGGAATTTCACGACAGGTTTCCGGCAAGACTTTTACCCAGGCATCGGGATAGGCCGTATGCCAGCCGGTGTACACAGCGCTGTCATAAAGCTGGTCATCGGAATCCCAGCCCAGCACTACATCACAAAACCCAAATCCGCTTTCGAGGGCCGAAAAGAATTTGCTGCGATTGATATACTTGCCCCGCAGGATGCCATCCATATCGAACACACCCAACTTGATGTAATCAATATTTCGCTCTTCAACAATTGCATGGGCATCTGCAGCCGTTTTGACTTGTCTTGCATCCATCGTGGTACGCCTGACTATTTGTTCTTGATCCCGGCGTTCCTGAATGTTTGTGTCAGGAGCAACCATGTTGAGGATATCAGAAACATGACCCGGTGTCAGATGGCTGCAATTTACAAGGCGAACACCCAAACCGCCAGGCAACGTGCTTCGCATTTTTTATAAATTTGGCCAAACGTGGGTTAAACATCTTCAGGTGGCCTTCCCTCAAACATGGTTATTCCATCAGGGATAACTTCCCAAGTTGCCTTGGAGCCCACGAAAATATGTTGTCCAATTTGAATGTCTGGATCTCCGTTGACACAACCGAGCGTCACGCCATGAATCCTTCCATCATGTACACCACAAAGAGTGGAACCACATCGGCTACAAAACCGCATACCAAAGCCATGAATACCAACATAAGACGTTAAAAGCTCTTCGCCTGTGAGCCACCTGAACTCGTCAGGATCGACCAGCGCATAAGCCGACGCCTGCGAGCTAAAGGCTTTGCGGCACCGGGAACAATGACAAGACCTGGCATCCCTTAGTCTTCCAGCGACTTCGTATGTAACATCTCCACAGAAACACTCACCGGATATCGTCATTGACAACCTCAAATATTCGTTCAGCAGCCCATAGGATTGCGACCTCACGCAGCTCAGCCTGGATCGATCCAGTCTGCTGTTTTCATAACATCCAACTGGCCCAAGACCCAGGTTTTATCCGTCTATTAGCCATCACTATGCTCAAGGATATGATCGACGAGATCGGCGTCTCGTCCGCACCAAAAAACAAGGCGGCCTCGATATCGAAATCGAAGGCCGCCTTGCCTGTATCCACCACCGCAAAACTCAGCGGCGGGGTAATGATGGTCGGGGGAACAGGATTTGAACCTGCGACCGCTCGACCCCCAGCCGAGTGCTCTACCAGACTGAGCTACCCCCCGATAATGGGATTTTCAAGCAAATCCTTAGGGTCGAAGCGGGCGCACTATAACGCCGGTTCGGGGCCACTGCAATGCGCCAGGGTCGCTAAAATACCCCAGAGTGTTTTCAATTTTGATTGAAACACCTAACGCCCGTAAACAGTTGCAAAGTATGGAAGATATGAGACGAGACGATTCCGGTAAGATTGGTATAGCTCTATCGTTTGCGTCTTATCAGAAGTTCTTTCAGGGCCTCAAGCTCGTCCACGACGGCCTGCAGTTCACGGCGTTTGAAAGCGCTGATTTGCAGCGATCCGTTACCAGTGTCATCGCCATTGCTGGCAGATGCCGCTTGCGATTCTGATGCGTTGGTCTCCGCACCACTCCCTGCAGACTTGCGTCCGGACGTTTCCCGTAGCAGTTTTTGCACACCCTTGATTGTATAACCATCATTGTACAACAGTGTTCGTATACGCTCCAGCAGCGCGACGTCTTCGGGGCGATAGTAGCGCCGACCGCCGCCACGCTTCATGGGCTTGATTTGCGTGAATTTGCTCTCCCAGAAACGCAACACGTGCTGCGGCACATCGAGCTCGCTGGCGACCTCGCTAATGGTTCTGAAGGCACTTGGAGATTTTCGAACCCGACGACCTTCGGTGTCACGTTCGGCAGCATTGCTCATAAGGTGAAATCTATTGTTAGCTGATTATTATTATTGCAGAAAGCTTGAAACTGGAAAACTTGAAACCGGAAAACTGGTTACAAAATGTGCCGGAAAAAGACGTTTCCGCATGCACTATTTTGCGACAGGTTTCGACAAGGTCTGATTGATACGATCTTTCAGAACATGGGACGGTCGAAACACCAGAACACGCCGCGGCAGAATAGGAACTTCCTCCCCGGTTTTGGGATTGCGCCCAACACGCTGGCCTTTTTCGCGCACGTAAAAACTGCCAAATGATGACACCTTTACGGTTTCCCCACCGATCAAATGATCTGCGACTTCGTCCAGAATTGATTCAACAAGGTCCGCAGATTCATTGCGTGACAGACCAACTTCCTGGTAAACCGCTTCGCTCAGTTGAGCGCGGGTGACTGTTCTTCCCGACATTGTAAAACCCTCCCGTCAGATAGTAACCCTAACGCCCTCTAATAAATGCGTCAATATCAAAGGGATGCGAGACGACGTTCAATTACAATGAGATTCAAAAATAAAGCCGAAAAACCAGCCTGAAAGACGGTCGCGGGGGTTCAGTAGCGAACCAGACATGCACCCCAGGTGAATCCGCCACCCATAGCTTCCATCAACAACAAGTCACCAGACTTGATGCGCCCGTCGTCAACCGCGGCTTTCAAGGCCAAAGGCACGGAAGCAGCGGAGGTATTAGCATGTTGGTCAACGGTCACAATGACTTTGGCGGGATCAATCCCGAGTTTCTTTGCCGTGCCGTCAAGAATACGTTTATTCGCCTGATGTGGAACAACCCAATCAATAGATTCTTCTTTAAGATCAACTAGGTCAAGTGTTTCCTTAACAACGGAACTCAAGTTTCTAACGGCGTGTTTAAAAACCTGGCTACCTTCCATCCTGAGAAAACCGGTTGTCTGGGTCGATGATGGTCCACCATCGACATACAGCAAATCATGATGCCGACCATCTGAATGGAGTTTCGAGGCCAGGACGCCATGGTCGTCTGTCGTCCCATTACCCTCTTCAGCCTGCAGAACCACAGCGCCGGCACCGTCCCCGAACAACACACAGGTTGTGCGGTCTTCCCAATCCAGGATGCGAGAAAAGGTTTCAGCGCCAATAACCAGGGCTGTTTTTGCCTGGCCTGCCTTGATGAAATTGTCGGCTGTTGCCAGCGCAAATACAAATCCGGAGCACACCGCCTGAACGTCAAAGGCAAAACCATGTGTCATGCCCAATTTATACTGCACAGTTGTTGCAGTTGCCGGAAAGGTTTCGTCTGGTGTTGCCGTGGCAACAACGATCAAATCCAAATCATCGACTGACAATCCTGCATTGTTCAGTGCATCTTTGGCCGCTTCCGTCGCCAGATCAGAAGTCAATTCACCGTCCGCGGCCACGTGCCTGCGGGTAATACCTGAACGAGAAATAATCCACTCGTCTGTCGTGTCGACAATGGTCGACATCTCGGCATTATCGATAATGCGTTCCGGCAAATAACTGCCACAGCCCTTGATTCGCGACCGGATTACACTCACGTCAAACTACCTTTGTCGAATTTTCAGGCTCCGCCACACTCTCGGGCATAACCGAATTTTCAGGTTCAACGCCATCGTGATGTAAATCACGGCTGATGCGCTCTGCGAAATCACTTCGGACCATATCGACAGCAACGCCAATTGCGTTGGCAAAACCGATTGCATCCGTACCGCCATGGCTTTTGACGACGACGCCATTTAAACCAAGGAATACAGCACCATTATAGGCACCTGGATCGACCTTGGCCTTGAGGCGGTTCAAAGCCGGTTTGGCCAGCAAATAGCCCAGTTTGGACAACCACGAGCTTTGGAAGGATTCTCGCAGGAAGCTGGAATAGAGACGTGCGATGCCTTCTGCCGTTTTCAGGGCTACATTGCCGCTGAAACCATCCGTCACAAAAACATCCACTGTGCCTTCGCCGATGTGGTCTCCTTCGACAAAACCGTAGAAGTCGAAAGCAAAATCGCCATCACGCAACATCTGCCCAGCTAACTTGACGGTTTCATTGCCTTTTGCGTCTTCAACACCGACATTCAACAACCCCACAGTCGGTCGCTTGATGCCCAGTTCGATGCGGGCGCAAGCCGCGCCCATAATAGCAAACTGCACAAGGTTTTCAGCATCACATTTGACGTTGGCACCCAGATCCAGCATGGCACTCTCGCCGCGAATCGTCGGGAAGAAAGAAATCATCGCCGGACGATCAATATCGGACTGGGTTTTCAGCACGAATTTGGCCATGGCCATGAGGGCACCGGTGTTGCCCGCGGACAACACGCCCTGGGCGTCACCATCTTTGACGGCGTTGATGGCCAGCCGCATGCTGCTCTGCCGGCCGCGGCGCAAGGCCTGGGCTGGTTGATCATCACTGCCGATGGCTTGGTCCGTATGACGAATTTCAGCCCGGCCTTTCAAGCCAGGCCGAGCATCCAGCAACGGCTTGATCCGCGCTTCGTCACCAAACAATAATACGTCAAGGTCCGGATAGCGTTCACACGCAACGACAACGCCACTGACGACCATAGCGGGGCCACCGTCGCCCCCCATGGCGTCCAGAGCAACGACACTACGTTTACTCAAAACGGTTCACTCCGGTCATTTCCGGGTGATCCGAAACTAGAGTGCTGCCGAGGCGTCGACTACTTCACGACCATTGTAATGGCCGCATTCACCGCAGACGTGGTGTGGGCGCTTCAGTTCGCCACATTCCTGGCATTCTTCATGAGAAGTCGAAACCAGACTGTCATGTGATCGTCTTTGTCCACGACGCGAAGTCGAGATCTTACTTTTAGGTACGGCCATAACTCAATTGTTCCTCTAGTCAGTTCCCGGTGCAATACAATATTACGCCGGTACGCTTTTTCACTGCCCTGAATTTCACCAAGCGGAAACCCAGAACCTTTTTCTATTGTCTCAGTCAGGCTTTTCAGTCGGACTTTTCAGTCAGATTTCAATGAAGCCAATACGGCGAACGGATTATCCCGAACGACATCACCTTCATCATTGCCACTCTGGGTCTTTTCCATTTCCACATCTTTATGACGCGGATAGGGATCCAGAGACAGAGACAGGTTTTCAACAATCAACTCGCCGATTTCAACGACCCCGGCCCGTAAAATCTCGGGTGGATCCGCCTCTTCGGAATCAAAAACCATTTCACCGTCTTCGAGGCCTTCCAGCCAGTCATCGACGGTTTCTTCCTTCTTTTCTTTCTTCTTATCTCGTCTGCCGGAATGTCGCGGCGTTCCGGTGTCGATTACATCGGCCGGATCCGCGCCCTTGGGCAGGAAATCTACTTCAAATTCGTCAGACACCGTCGCCGCAACGGGCTCCAGTGTCACCACGCAAGACTGTACCACATCCGCCTTGAAGGCGACATGTAGATGTATCCCCTTGTAGGGACCGCGTTGTTGTCTTCGCGACAGCAGCGGCGACGCAGTAACGTCTGCCTGCAAACTGTCCAGCGCCAGTAAACCCATTCTGGCTGCCAGAGTTTCACGCTCAGCATCTGTTGCTGAAAACGCAATAACTTCCCCATCTTCCGAGATATTATCAACACGGATGATACGGCTGAACTCTGCTTCCTGAATGACATTACCGTTGTTATCGGACATATCGTCCTCCACCGGTATCTGCTCCCCAAATATGGTAAGCGGGCGGCAAAATACGCAATGCTTCGGTCCGGGTCAACGGCTTTTCTTAACGATTTCACCCAAGAAGGCGATTTTTCCGTCCAAAAGTGGCTCATAGCCCTGTTCACCTAGAAAATCAGCCTGTTTGCGCACGTAATCGGCCAAGAATTTCGACTGTATGTCGAGCGTTTCCAAATCTATATCAACCTTGCCGAAGACATTCCGTTTCAGGGCATCTTCCAGGGTCGCAGCCTCGATTGCAGTATCATAGGCATCAAGGCGTCCATAAAATGCTTTGGCCATGGCTTTCATATGTTTGCCTACGCGGACATCTGAAATACCGATCTGGCGCACATTGCGGTCAAAATCAAGAATCATGTAATCAAATATGGCCTGACCCAACTTGCCACTTTGCCTTTGCAGGGCATCTGGCGCTTTCCTGATATGTGCCAGGACCAGCCAGACATGCAACACGATCATGTCAAAACGACCATCGACCGTATCAGGCACACTGCGTTGTGCATAAAAGTCCGGGGTGCGGGCCTGGCTCACAGCCGCATCATAGATGGTGCGGGCATCTGCCTTGAGTTTTGAGGGCCTGAACAGGCTGCTAAGAAACATGAGATATCAAACTTTTACATTATTCTGACATTGCAGACAGTGCTGTCGTTGACAGGGACCGGAAGGCAGTGCAATTTTGCCCCAAGTGGTAATATGAACGATGTGCCTGCTGGCTGGACGCAGTGTCTAGCACGGGTTTAACCAAAACGATAGCTGATGTTTTCTGACCTGACGATTTTACGAAAAAAAGCGGGCCGTGCGGCAATGACATCTGTTGTCGCCCTGGGCCTGTTAACGGCTGTCGGCGCCTGCACGCCCACCGAATATGTTCGCGGGTATGTCCCGACTGAAGAAACCATCAACAAGCTGAAGACCGGCGTCGACAACAAACGCAAGGTCGTCCGCCTCGTCGGTTCTCCAACCAGCGTTTCGACTTTCGAAAGCGGTACCTGGTACTACGTTTCCCGCCGCAGCCAACAGCTGGCCTTTTTTGAAGAAGAATTACTGGACCAAGAAGTCGTGGCAATTGACTTTGACAAGAATGGCCTGGTCAAAGGCCTGCGCCGATATGCCATGGACGATGCCCGCAACATCATCCCTGTGGGTCACAAAACGATTTCACATGGTCGAGAGATGGGTATTATGGAACAATTGTTCGGCAACCTCGGTCGTTTCACCAATGACAGCGGCAGTGGCGGCGTGTCGGAGTGACAGTAATCAGCCCTGGATATCGCTGAATATTAATTTTTCTGTATTGCTGAACAAAAAAACCCCGCGCCGGTTTCCCGACGCGGGGTCTTTTGTTTCAGACTTTCGTCTGGCTTGGCGCAATCTCAGAGAAACAAGTCTTGTTGTTTCGTCAAAGATTGCGCAAACCAGACAATCCTGACGCTTTCAACGAAAGCGTTTTAGTGAGCAAGCATCGCCAGAAGCAGCAGAGCCACGATGTTCGTGATCTTGATCATCGGGTTCACAGCAGGACCAGCGGTGTCTTTGTAGGGATCACCTACGGTGTCACCGGTTACCGCAGCGTGGTGGGCGTCTGAGCCCTTACCGCCGTGGTTGCCGTCTTCGATGTACTTCTTGGCGTTGTCCCAGGCACCGCCGCCAGCCGTCATGGAGATGGCGACAAACAGACCTGTTACGATTACGCCCATCAACATTGCACCGACAGTCGCAAACGCGGCGCCCTGCCCGGCAATGAAGAAGAAGACGTAGTAAACAACGATAGGTGCCAAAACCGGCAGAAGTGAAGGCAGCATCATTTCCTTGATGGCGGCTTTGGTCAGCAAATCAACAGCACGACCATAATCGGGTTTGGCTGTGCCTTCCATGATACCAGGGATTTCCTTGAACTGGCGGCGAACTTCCACCACAACAGAACCGGCAGCACGGCCCACAGCAGTCATCGCCATGGCACCGAACAGGAACGGCAACATACCGCCAATGAACAGGCCAACAACGACAAACGGGTTGCTGAGGGAGAAGTCGACAACAACGTCCGGGAAGAACGCCTTGAGGTCTTCTGTGTAGGCTGCAAACAGCACCAGGGCAGCCAGACCAGCAGAACCGATGGCATAACCTTTGGTGACAGCTTTGGTGGTGTTACCAACAGCGTCCAGGGCGTCAGTGGTTTTACGCACTGATTCGTCCATTTCAGCCATTTCAGCAATACCGCCAGCGTTATCTGTTACCGGACCGTAGGCATCAAGGGCAACAACCATTCCGGCCAGGGCCAGCATGGCAGTCGCTGCAATCGCGATGCCGAACACACCAGCCTGCATGTAAGTAACAATGATACCGGCACAAATAATGATGGCCGGGATCGCAGTCGCTTCCAAAGAAACCGCCAGACCCTGGATCACGTTCGTGCCGTGACCGGTTTCAGAAGCTTTGGCAATCGAACGAACAGGACGGTATTCGGTTGAGGTGTAATATTCGGTCACCCAAATGATCAGACCAGTAACCACCAGACCAGAAACTGCACAGATGAACAGGCTCATACCCGTGAAGGTTTGACCGGCCACTGTCATTTCAGTGCCCATACCCAGGACATATTCAATGGTCGGGTAAATGGCTACTGCTGAAAGCACAGCTGAAACCACAAAACCTTTGTACAAGGCACCCATGATGCTCTGACTGGCGCCAAGCTTCACAAAGAAAGTACCAATGATCGAGGTAATGATGCAAACGCCACCAATGGCCAAAGGCAAGGACATGGTTGCAGCACTCAGGGCACCATCGCTAACGAAGAAGATCGAGGCCAGAACCATGGTTGCAACAACTGTCACAGCATAGGTTTCGAACAGATCAGCAGCCATACCGGCACAATCACCAACGTTGTCACCAACGTTATCAGCGATCACGGCAGGGTTACGGGGATCATCTTCGGGAATACCAACTTCAACCTTACCTACCAGATCAGCACCAACGTCAGCGCCTTTGGTAAAGATACCACCACCCAGACGGGCGAAGATGGAAATCAGGGAAGCACCGAAGCCAAGGGCGACCATGGAGTCAATAAGGACACGACCACTGACGTCCATGCTCAGCAAAGCGCCGTAGTAACCACCGACGGCCAACAGGGCCAGACCGGCAACCAGCATGCCGGTAACGGCACCCGCTTTAAAGGCGACGTCCAGGCCTTCAGCCAGGCCCGTACGGGCGGCTTCAGCTGTACGCACGTTCGCGCGTACAGAGACGATCATGCCGATGTAGCCAGCAGCGCCTGAAAGAATGGCACCAATAGCAAAGCCAATGGCAGCCATAGAGCCAAGGGCTGCATAAGCAATAATGAAAACGACAACGCCTGCCATGGCAATTGTCCGGTATTGACGGTTCAGGTAGGCAGATGCGCCTTCCTGAATGGCGCCAGCAATTTCTTGCATGCGTTCGTTACCGGCGCTGGCGGCCATGATCGAACGACTGGCATAGATGCCGTAAAGTACTGCTAAAACTCCGCAGCCGATTACGAACCACAACAACATTGGCATGGTTGGTATCCCTTTATGTTAATTCAGATTATTTGGTTAAAGCCCCGCGGCCCCGTAAAAAAGACAAAATCAGGTCAATTCGCGACAAAAAGTCACTCATCCCCCCAAAAAACAGGAAAGCCGCACTTAAAGTCGGGCGGGAACATAAGCGAGAACGACGAAAAAGGCAACCGCAAGCAGAGCGCTATGTTGCGCCGCAGCAACCCGAACCAAAATTCTCCCGAAAGTAGCTTTGATATCGCTCTTTAAACAGCGAGACGGGCTTCTTTTCGGCGCTTCAACATTAACCAAAGTGTCGCCAGGAAAGATATGCTCAGGAAGGGGATAGCGACAAGATTCAGCGACTCCCACCCCATGAAGTGAAAGATAGAACCAGAAGCCAATGAGGCCAGCGCCACTGTTCCGAAGACCAGCAAATCATTTACACCCTGGATTTTGAATCGTTCGCTTCCGGTTCCAACTTCGGTCAGCAACGTGGTGCCGCCAATAAACAGGAAGTTCCAGCCGACACCAAGAATAATAAGGCCAATAAAATATTGATGCAGTTCATGTCCGGTCATGGAAATGGCGACACAGCCTGCAAGCAAGACAGCGCCGACCAGCATGACATTCAACACACCATACCGCTTTATCACAGCACCTGTGATAAATGACGGGCCAAACATGCCGACAACGTGGGCTGTAATCACATCAAATGCCGCCCCGCTTCCGTGTTCATGTGCCACCATGGATAAGGGTGTCGAAGTCATTATCAGGCTCATGACGCCATACCCCACCATGGCACCAATAACTGCGACAAAAAATGTCGGCTCTTTAACGATTTCGCTCAGCGGTCTTCCAGGTTGTTTCTTTTCAGCCGCTGTCAGCGTGGGAATGCGCACGAACATCATCAACAACCCAGCGACCAAGGCCAGGCCAATAACAGATATATACGACCCGAGATACAAATTGGGTGCGAACAGGTCTTGCGTCAATTTAACGCTTTGGGGGCCCAAAAAAGCAGCAACAACGCCACCAAGCATGACTAGAGAAATCGCAGTTGCCTTAAATTGAGAACTTGAGACATCAGCGGCGGCGAACCTGTAGGTTTGAACAAATGAATTGTTCACCCCATATATTCCTGTTCCCACACAAAACATCCAGAAATTCTGGGCGTATATGGCATAAGAGCAGATTGCAGCGCCTGTCATGCCAATAAGCAACCCGACCAGGTAGCCACGTTTGCGCCCGATCGCCCGCATCAAGTTTGCTGCAGGCATGGTACCCAGCATGGTACCAATCATCACGGTCGCAACAGGCAGGGTCGCCAATAGTTTGTTATCTGCAAGGGAGTAGCCAATCAACGCCCCAATTGCGATCAGGATCGTGTTGTTCGTATTCGCAAATGCCTGACAAATCACAAGAAGAGTGACGTTGCGTTTCATATGTTCCAAAGCGAATTTCTCCACCGGCCAACTATACAGGTCTGCCGGTTCTGTTTCAGGACTTGAAGCTATTTCAGGATCAGGTCGGGTAAGGACTTGCCCAGACGGCGAAGCTAGCGTCCGTCTTTGGCGTGCAAATAATATAATCTTCTAATTAGAGGATAAAATCATCTTTGTCACGAGCACACCGTCAACGACTGTTTCGCCATACAATTCAATTGCCGTCTTGTACATGTGCTCTTTGACCGCCCTGATGTCTATACCAGGTACGCCATCCTCACGGCCAACTTTTTCTTTATGCAGTTTCTTCATGATCATGTCGCGGTAAAAAGGCAATTCGGCAAAAACCATGTCTGAGTCCGAGCGATCCTTGAGCACGATCTTGGCGTCCATAAACATGTAATGGGAAAATTTCCGGTTCCGGGCTATCGGCAGGCTGACACCATCAACGGCGACGTAACCAGGCACTTTTTCAAATGTCAGGCCTTCTTCTGACAATTGTTCAAAGTTACCCAACACAAGAAAGATCGTCCCCCCTGCTGCGGCCAGCAAGAAGATAAAGACAAATGCAGCGATGATGATCTTTTTGGAACTCAAGGTTCACCCGATGAAATTGTTGGAGTTACTTATTGTTTTGGACTATGCCATATGTTGCACTTTTCATCCAGGCCTATCCGTGCGTCAGGCGTTAATCAAAAATGGCTAAAGCCTCTGTTAATGACCGGCAACAAAGTACCATCCTTGCCTTTGACATCTACTGACCCACCTGAAACAACCTTCCCGATCGGCGTAAGGGCCAAATTGAGTTTGCGGGAAATGTCACTAATAGTCTTTGTTTCTGATGCCGGGGCTGTAAAGGCGAGTTCATAATCTTCACCACCAGTCAACAATTTCAATTTTGCCGTTTCCTTGTTTCCGATAACACGAACGGCTGCATCCGAAGCCGGAATAGCAGACAAATCAAGTTCAAGCCCAACGCAGCTGACTAAAGCGATATGTTCCAGATCGCCGATTAAACCGTCGGATATATCGACTGCAGACGTAGCAATACCAACCAGTGCCTGGCCCAGGGCGAGGCGTGGTTCCGGGCATTGAAGACGGGCAACAAGTTCATTCGTTTCTGCTCTGGAAAGACCGGTCAGATCGCCGGACGTATCATGGGTATCATTGTTTCGAACAAGCTCCAGTCCCAGACCTGCATCGCCAATAGTGCCAGAAACATAAAGGATATCTCCCGGCATCGCACCCTGTCGACGCAAGGCCTGCCCCTTTGCCACGTGCCCGAGAGCGGTCAGAGATAAAACCAGAGGTCCGGCAGTCGACACGGTATCTCCACCACACAGACCAATGCCAAATGTTCGCTGGTCGGCGGCAAGGCCATGGGCAAATCGCTGCAACCAGCTTTCGCTGGTCGTTGCAGGTCGAACCAGTGTCAATAAATAGCCAAGTGGTTTCGCGCCCATTGCGGCCAAATCAGAAAGATTGACCCTTAACAGTTTTTGGGCGACCAGATTGGCTGCATCAGCGGGGTAGAAATGAACATCTTCAACCATGGCATCAACCGTGGTCACAAGTTCACATCCAGCAGGCAGGTCAAGTATTGCGGCGTCATCGGTCAAGCCAAGTGCGCCGGGTATCGAAGAGGCCAGAGGAGAAAACAGATCGGCGATCAAATCGAATTCGCCGCGCCGCGCCACAGCGTTATTCCTTGCCTTTTGCTTTAGCTGGCGAGTTATCTTTCAACTCGCCAGGCCGAAGGTCCCGGCTTAGTCGATCCAGCACACCATTTACAAATCCAGGTTCCTGGTTTTCATAAAAGGAATGGGCCACATCAACATACTCATTAATTATAACCAGAGACGGCACGTCGACGCGGGCCATAAGTTCATAGGTTCCGGCACGCAATATCTGGCGCACTGTTCGGTCCAGTCGGTTGGTCGCCCAGCCGCCTGACAGGGCCCCGCCGATTTTTTCATCAATGGTATCAAGTTGACCGTGAACACCGTTAACAATGTCGGTAAAAAAATCTGGATCAGCGTCGGCGTATTCCACGCCTTCTATTTCTGAACCCAGCCGGATGTCGATAAATTCCTGAATAACGATGCTTGGCGTGCCATCAGCAGCTTCGATCTGGTAAAGGGCCTGCACAGCCCCCAGCCGCGCCGCGGAACGGCGCACGCCTTGTGAATTTTCGTTCATCGAGATGGCAAAATCTGGCGTTTGACATCAATCATGCGGATCGCGGCACCAGCGGCAAATCCACCTTTGTTGCCTTGCTCCGGGTTGGCACGATACATGGCTTGTTCCTTGTTTTCACAAGTCAGCACACCATTGCCAACAGCGACAGAAAAATTCAGGGCAATGTCCATCAAACCACGTGTCACTTCCTGACAGACGTGATCATAATGGCTGGTTTCGCCACGGATCACGCAGCCAAGAGCCACATATCCGTCGAAACGACGGCGCCCGCCAACAAGTTCAAGTGACCGTACTGCCATGCGAATGGCACCAGGTATTTCAAAAGCACCAGGTACTGAAACCCGTGTATAGGTGCCACCTGACTTGCCTATTTCCGCCAACGCGCCTTTGACTAATTCTTCCGATACATCGGGGTAGAACAGCGAATCAATGACCAGCAGATAAGGACCTTCATCCATCGTCTTGTACCTTTAATCTGAAATAACCGTTATCAAGCTACGACTTACACGTTTACCAATGCTTACCAACCACAATAACTGTGGAAAAGCTATCTTTCCAGCGTTGGGAGGGACCGTTGATCAACAATCTTCAATCCATAGCCTTCAATACCGACAACACTACGTTTGGTATTGGACAGCAAAACCATTTCCTTAACCCCCAAATCAGCAATAATCTGGGCACCGATGCCGTAATCGCGTAATTGTTGGCCATCGTCAATAGGTTGTCCCAATCTCAGACGCACCTGATCTGAAAGGCTTGTCCGACGAGGCTCGCGCAGCAAGACAACAACACCTCGCCCTTCTTTTTCGATCTCCCGCATGGCTGATTCAAGCTGCCAGCCTGCCGGCCCATCTTCAGCCAGAACATCGTTCAGGACGGAATGGGCGTGCATACGAACAAGCACAGGTTCGTCTCCGCTGATATCACCTTTTACAAGGGCGATATGTTCTGCATATTCGACTTTGTTGACATAGACATGCAATTTAAAATCACCGCCGTACCGACTGTTGAAATCTGTTTCAATCGTCTTTTCGACCAGTTTGTCGTTGCGTCGGCGATAGGCAATCAAGTCAGCGATGGTGCCAACTTTCAGGCCATGGAACTGGGCAAATTTCACCAGATCCGGCAACCGCGCCATGGTGCCATCGTCATTCATGATCTCACAAATCACGCCAGACGGGTTCATGCCGGACAATCTGGCGATATCAACTGCGGCCTCTGTGTGACCGGCCCGCACCAATACACCACCATCCTTGGCCACCAACGGAAAGACATGGCCGGGGCTGTGAATATCGGCAGCGCCCTTGCCGGGATCAATGGCAACTTCAACTGTCTTCGCCCGATCAGCAGCGGAAATACCTGTTGTTACGCCTTCAACGGCTTCGATTGAAACAGTAAAGGCGGTACCGTGTCGGGTGCGGTTGTGGGCCGCCATCAAAGGCAGGTCCAGTTCCTTGACGCGGTCACTCGACAGGGTAAGACAAATCAGGCCACGACCATTTTTGGCCATGAAATTAATGACTTCAGGCGTCGCCATTTCAGCCGGAATAACAAGATCACCCTCATTTTCCCGGTCTTCATCATCCACCAGAACAATCATGCGACCGGCACGGGCTTCTGCCAGAAGCTCCTCCGGGGTGGACAAAAACTCGTGGTCACTCACGTCAGTTACTCCTCCGCCAGCCGCGCCACATAGCGCGCCAGCACATCTATTTCCAGATTGATAACATCACCGGCAGCGGCATCACCAAACGTTGTGACCGTCTGCGTGTGGGGGATCAGATTGACCCCGAATTGATTGCCCTCGACCTCGTTCACCGTCAAGGAAACACCGTTCAAGGTGACCGAACCTTTGGCAGCAATGAATTTAGCCAGCCTGTCAGGTGCCTTGAATGTGTATCTTTGAGAATCGCCTTCCGGCGTGATCGAGACGATATCAGCCATACCATCTACATGGCCGCTGACTATATGTCCGCCCAGTTCATCACCGACCCGCAAGCTTCGCTCAAGGTTGATTTTTGTGCCCACGTCCCAACCACCCAGGTTGGTCAGGGACAGGGTTTCACCGGAGGCATCAACAGCGAACCAGCCGCCGTCATTGTCCGTGCCTTTGTCAACGACGGTCAGGCATACACCTGAACAGGCGATGGACGCGCCGATATCAAAGTCATCCGGGTCAAAGGCTGTGTTAATGACAAATCGTGTGTCGCCACGTTTTTCCACGCTGCGTACATTTCCCTTGTCTGTGATTATTCCGGTAAACATCTTTGATCTTTCACTCTGTTCTTGCCGCAGGCAGCACGTCATAGACTTCCATCAAGTCCGGGCCAATTTCCTGCACATCAATCCGTTTGAAACGCGGGGCCTGGTGCAACCCGTCAACACCAAAGCTTTGTGCCGCCGGAACACCATCGCCACCCATGACCATCGGTGCATGAAACCAGACCAGTCGGTCAACCAGCCCGCTTCGAAAAAAACCGGCATCCAGACGCCCGCCTGCCTCGACAAGCAAACGGGTGATGCCCCGACTTTTAAGCGCCCTCAGGGCCTGATGCAAGGACGGACGACCATCTTCGTCTGCATCTACAGTAATCAGTTCCACACCGGCATCTTGAAAGACCCTGGCCCGCGTAGAATCGACACTCGTCAGGGTGATAATCCAGGTCTGAATTTCCTTTGCGGTCGCCACCAGTTTAGAGGTTAGCGGGGTCGCCAGTCTTCCATCCAGAACAACCCGAACCGGTGAGTGGGCAATCATTCCAGGTAAACGACAGGTCAATTCCGGGTTGTCACCTCGCACTGTGCCCGAACCAACCATGATGGCGTCATGTGTCGCCCGCAGCAAATGGCCTCTGGCGCGCGCTTCCGGGCCTGTTATCCATTGGCTTTCGCCGGTATGGGTAGCAATACGACCATCCAGCGTTGTTGCCGTCTTAATCGTAACAAAAGGCCGGTCTCGTTCAACCGTTGAAATAAACCCGGCATTCAGGGCCAGCGCCTCTTTCTCACAGATGCCGACGTCAACATCCAAACCTGCTTTTTCCAGAAGTTTGAGGCCCCCGCCATCCACGCGGCTGTCCGGGTCCTTGCAAGCCACGACGATGCGTTCGACCCCCGCATCGATCAAGGCCTTTGCGCAAGGAGGCGTTTTCCCCTGATGTGCACAAGGCTCCAATGTAACATAGGCCGTCGCCCCTTTGGCCAGGGGACCCGCCATTTTTAATGCTTGGGTTTCAGCATGAGGCCGGCCACCTGACATCGTGTGGCCACGCCCAACTACCCTTCCTGCCAATCCGGTTTTGATACCGAGATCAAACCGGACCAGGACACACCCAACCGCAGGGTTAGGTGCAACTGTCCCAAGAGCGCGCCGGGCCAAGCCCAGCGCGGCTTTCATATAAGCGCGATCTCCGGCGTCAATCCTCAATGCCGTTCATGCCGCGCAGGCCACTGAGGCCACCGACAAATTCCTCAAAATCCTTGGCTTCGCGGAAGTTTCTGTAAACGGAAGCAAAACGCACATAGGCCACCTGATCCAGGTTAGCCAAAGCTTCCATAACGATTTCACCAATGATGTCCGACTGAATATCACTTTCGCCAAGGCTTTCCAGACGCCGCACGATGCCGTTGATCAAACGATCAACGCGTTCCGGTTCTACCGGTCGCTTGCGGGTGGAAATACCGATGGACCGGGCCAGCTTATCGCGATCAAAGGCGACGCGTTGACCATTTTTCTTGACCACGGTCAGTTCACGCAATTGCACGCGTTCGAACGTCGTAAACCTGGAACCACAGCCTGGACAAAGACGGCGACGTCGAATGGCGGAGTTATCCTCCGTCGGTCGCGAATCCTTCACCTGCGTATCGTCGTTGCCACAGAACGGACAGCGCATGGCCTCCCCTTTCTAAACTTTATTCAGTCGTCTTTAATTCGATTAACTCAAAAACTCTTTAATTACCTTCGCCGTAGATCGGGAACCGGGCACACAAAGCGATAACTTCCGCACGGGTCGTTGCTTCCTGCGCGGCATTGCCATCTTCCCCGTTGGCGGCCAGGCCGTCCAACACATCTGCGATCATACGCCCAACCTCGGCAAATTCCGCTGTGCCAAATCCGCGCGTTGTCGCCGCTGGCGTGCCAACACGTACACCGGAAGTCACTGTCGGCTTTTCCGGATCAAAAGGCACACCGTTTTTGTTACATGTTATATGTGCGCGTTCCATGGCAGCTTCCGCTGCTTTGCCCGTCAGGCCTTTTGAGCGCAAATCAAGCAATTGCAAATGCGTATCCGTGCCACCTGAAACCAGGTCAACACCGCGTGCACCAAGTGCATCACCCAGCGCCCTGGCATTATCAACAACCGCCTGGGCATAGACTTTAAATGACGGTTGCAGTGCTTCGCCCAGGCCAACTGCCTTCCCGGCGATCATCTGCAGCAAGGGGCCGCCCTGAATGCCCGGAAAAATCGCCGAATTGATTTTTTTGGCAATGGCTTCATCATCCGTAAGGATCATACCGCCACGGGCGCAACGCAAGGTCTTGTGGGTTGTCGTCGTGACAACGTCCGCCAAACCAAAGGGACTTGGGTGTACGCCACCGGCAACCAGACCAGCAAAATGCGCCATGTCGACCATCAGTATTGCGCCGACATCATCCGCAATGGCCCGGAATTTTTTGAAATCAAAAGTGCGGGGATAGGCAGAGCCACCGGCCACAATAATTTTTGGTTTGGCCTCGGCCGCCTGCTCTGCCAAAGCATCATAATCAATCAGGCTATCTTGCTGGCGCACACCATATTGCACGGCATTAAACCATTTACCGGACTGGTTCGGTGGCGCGCCATGGGTCAGGTGACCACCAGCTGCCAGCGACAAACCCATGATGGTATCGCCTGGCTTGGCCAACGCCATAAAGACGGCCTGGTTGGCCTGGCTGCCGGAATGGGGCTGAACATTGACAAAGCCACAGCCAAACAATTCTTTTGCCCGGTCAATGGCCAGTTGCTCGATAATATCTACATGCTGACAGCCGCCATAATAGCGGCGTCCGGGATAACCTTCGGCATATTTATTGGCCAGGATCGTGCCGGTGGCTTGCAGAACAGCAGCACTCACAATGTTTTCCGAGGCAATCAGTTCAATCTCATTTTGCTGACGATCCAGCTCCTGATTGATGGCACCAAAGACAGCCGCATCCGTATCAGCGAGATTGCCTGAGAAAAAATCTTTAGTTGTCCCTGGGTTTTCAGCGACAGCGGTAGAGGACATGGCTTTGTTTTCCTGCGTGAATATTATCGAATTAGAAATTATCGAAATTAGCTAAGTTCAATCTTGTCGACCCGGCGTTCATGCCGCCCGCCTTCAAAATCGGTGGTGAAAAATGCAGAGACGGCGTCACGTGCTGTCTCAATGCCTATAATTCTTGCGCCCAGAGCCAGAACATTGGCGTTATTATGCTGGCGCGCGAGTTTTGCGGTTAAACCATCGTGGCACAGGGCCGCCCGCACGTTGGCATGTCGATTGGCCGCAATTGAAATGCCGATCCCGGAACCACAGATCGCAACACCATAGCGCGCTTTGTTATCTTCGATCGCCTGACCAAGGGCATGGCCAAAATCAGGATAATCGACGGAATCATTGCTGTTTGTGCCCAGATCAAGCACATCAAAGCCCAACCCTTCAAGGTCAGCTTTAAGCATTTCCTTTAATTCATAGCCACCATGGTCTGCGGCTATGGCAACGATTTCGCGAGACATCTGCCCATAATCTCCTGATTGGCCTTTTGATTACCATATGTCGGTTCGCCACGCCAGTATCACACTATAGAAGGTTTGTAGGCATTTGTTGTGAATGGTCAGATTAATTGCCTTTTTTGCTCTAAGCGGCGGAATTAAGCGTGTTGCCTGGCTCGACGAAATGCGGCTACACTCGGATTAACGGGCCGGTCCAGTATCTTACGCGACAAAACCCTGAGGCAATCAGGCAAGCGGCAGATATTCAAATACGGATTTAGGCCAGCCACCTTCGCCAAACGGCGGGGTATCGTTTCTGAAACGGTCGGTAATGCAGGGGAACCCTGCCCGGCCAGATACTGAGTTTACAGGGAGAATTTAAATGAAGACCATTTCAACTCGTGCCGCACTTGCGGGTGTTGCTGCAGCAATGCTGGTCGCAGCACCGGCACTAGCCGATGTCAAAATTGGCTCGCTGGGTGCCATTACCGGCCCGATCGTGAGCCTGGTAAAAGAAATCAATCTCGCCGAACAAGCTGCCATTGATGAAATCAATGCTGGCGGTGGCATTAACGGCGACAAGGCCGTCATCGTCTTTGGCGATACCGGCTGTAACTCACAAACGGCTGTTGATGCGGCCAACAAACTGGTCAATATCGAACAGGTCGTCGGCATCGCCGGTGCGCTTTGTTCCGGTGCAACAATTCCTGCTGCCAGTAACGTTGCCGTGCCAGCTGGTGTTGTGATGATTTCCCCGGCCTCAACATCGCCTGAAATCACCAACCTGAAAGATAACGATTATCTTTATCGTACTGCACCTTCAGATGCATTCCAGGGCGGCGTATTGGCCAAGCTGGTTCTCAGCAAGGGCATCAAGAAAGTCGCACTGACATACATCAACAACGATTATGGTGTTGGTCTTGCCGGTACTTTTCGTTCAACCTACAAAGCTCTGGGCGGCATCATTACCGCTGATCAGGTCCACGAAGAGAAGAAGCAGTCTTATCGTTCGGAACTGGCTTCACTGGCATCCGGTGGTTCCACCAAACTTGTCCTCATCGCCATGGGCGAAGGCAGTGGCATGACCATGATCCGTCAGTCGCTTGAAGGCGGCATGTTTGACACCTTCATCGGTGCTGATGGCATGCATACCGACAAGATGGTTGAAGGACTTGGAGCAGACAATGTGCGCGGCAAACTGTGGGGCACATTGCCTTCCGCAAAGCCTTCCAAGCAATTGGATAACTTCAAAGCCATGTATGGCGACGGCAAGAAGTTCAAGTTTGGCTCACCGTTCACTGCACAAGGCTATGATGCTGTAATGCTGGTTGCCCTGGCTGCACAGATGGCTGGTTCTTCAGATCGTACCGCGATCCGTGACAACCTGCGTAAAGTTTCAAACGCACCTGGCATGATCGTTGGACCAGGCCAGTGGGCCGAAGCTGTTGCTGCCATCAAGGCTGGCAAAGACATCAACTACGAAGGCGCTTCTGGCAGTCATGAATTTGATGCCAAAGGTGAAGTCGCCGGCGTATTTGCTGAATACCAGGTTGAAGGTAACAAACTGGTCGACAGCGCTCCACTCGATCTCAAATAAGCCTTTCAAAAAGGCACGGCTGTCTGTTTTCAGGCAGCCAACCTGCCTCCCTCCGCACCAGCGGTGGGAGGTATTTTTTTTATCGATCGTGCCAGTTGGCTTGACCTGATGCGGTTCAAGACCGACCATTGCGCTCCTGAATTTATCTGCTTCGAGGACACATCATGAGTACGAACAACGCGCCTGCCCTTCCCGTCCTGATCGTCGGCGGTGGCATTGGCGGCCTGGCGGTGGCTGTTGCCCTGTCAAAAAAAGGCATCGCGAGCCAGGTCCTGGAACAGTCAGAAGTCTTCGCCGAAATTGGCGCGGGTATTCAACTGGGGCCAAACGTCTTCCGCGCCTTCCGCGCCCTCGGTGTTTATGACGCTGTCTGTGACAAGGCGGTCTTCGTTGATGACCTGATCATGATGGATAGTGTCTCTGGTACGCCGATCAAAAAAATACCTTTGGGGGAGACAATCCGTGAGCGTTTCAAGGACCCCTATGCCGTCATCCATCGCGCCGATCTGCACCAGGCGTTTGTGTCCGCCTGTGAAGCCTCGGCGCTGATTACGCTGACAACAAACACGTCCGTTGAAAGCTATGCCCAGGCCGGTGACGTGGTCACTGTGACGACCAAAGGCGGTAATGAGATCAAAGGCTGTGCCGTCATCGGGGCGGACGGATTATGGTCGTCCGTACGGGCGCAAATGCATGGCAATGAAAAGCCACGTGTCTCTGGCCACATTGCTTATCGCGCTGTCCTGCCCATTGACGAAGTTCCGGAAAGCGTAAAATGGAATGCGGCCACCTTGTGGGCCGGTCCGCGAAACCATCTGGTGCATTATCCCTTGCGCAATTGGGAACTATTCAATCTGGTCGCGGTTTTTCACAGTGATCGCTATGAAGAAGGCTGGAACGCTGTCGGGGCCAAGGACGAAATGATGCGCTGTTTTGAGGGCGTAGATGAACGCCCCATGAGCATGCTGAAGAAAGTTGATAGCTGGCGCATGTGGGTCCTGTGTGATCGTGATCCCATCGAGGACTGGAGCGACGGCCGCGTTACCCTGTTGGGTGATGCCGCCCACCCCATGTTGCAATATTTTGCTCAAGGTGCTTGCATGGCGTCGGAAGATGCTGTCTGCCTTGCCAACATGGTTGAACAATCCGAGGGCGACTTTACGGCGGCCTTTTTGGCCTATCAAAAAACCAGATATCTGCGTACCGCACGCGTGCAAATGACGGCCCGTTTCCTGGGTGACGTCTATCATGCTGCCGGACCTGTGCGTGAATTGCGCAACATGGTTTTTGGCGGTATCACACCTGAAGATGCTGATCCCCACGCCGGTCTCGCCTGGCTCTATGGCGGAGGCCTCAGCACGGCAGGCTAATCCTTTTCAACAATCACCAATCATAATAAATTTGTGGAGCACCAAAATGGCAGTCAATAATTTCGCCAACATCGCAGAAATGAAAGAAGCCGTGGGCACAGCAATGGGCCCCAGTGAATGGGTCACCATCGACCAGGACCGCATCAATAAATTCGCCGAGGCCACCGGCGACCATCAGTGGATTCATGTGGACGTGGAACGCGCCACAAAAGAACTGCCGACCAAAGGCACCATCGCCCACGGCTTTCTGACATTCTCCCTGTTGCCCATGATGAACTACGAACTCTATCAGCTGGAAAGTGCCGTGCACGGCATCAACTATGGCAGCAACAAACTCCGCTTCCTCAACATGGTCCCCTCGGGCTCCCGCGTGCGCGGCCACCTGACTTTGAAATCCGTCGAGATGCACAAGAGCGGCGGCTATCAGGTCATCGCCGAAGTCAGCGTCGAAATCGAAGGCCATGACAAACCCGCCCTGATCGCCGAAACGATTGCGGTGTTGTACGAGTAGGTACGGGACCAATTGAGCAGCACAGCCAAAATCGGTGCCTGGCACGAGCGACTTCGCGAAGATGCCTGGCTCCGATTTTGGCGGTAGTTTCCGCCCCCGCAACACGACCAACTCGCAGGCACAAAAAAACCCGCCGGAATAACTGGCGGGGCTTACGGGTTGGTCGATCTGAATTTGCTTTAGGTCCGGCGAGATTTTTTATCTTTCCAGACACTGTTGTAAAACAAATCCTTGAAACGTGGGTTTTCCGGCAGCGGATAATAATCCGGGTCGTCCAGATCCTCTGGTCGATCAGGCACCATCGTCTGACTAACCGCAATCTGCTCTGGCAGTTTCGGAAATTTCTGCGTTGCCAAGGCGATGGCTTCATCCGGCCAGACCTCGTGTACATTTTCCTTGTAGGCCATGGCCGGATAAATCTTCTCACCCAAATCCAATGACTGCCCATCGAGTCGTACCAGGGGCGGCAATTGCGGTTTACCATTGGCCGAGGTCGGCAAAGTAAATTGCGCAGGCGGTATAGCAGTGGATTGCGGTGCTTCATAGGCTGGCACAACAGGTGCAGCTACCGGTGCAATTGGGTCTGGCCGGACAGCATCCTGTTTAATGATCAGGGAAGTCAGTCCGGTATCTTGTCCTTGCTGAAGTTTTCCGGATAGTCGTATTCTCATTGATGACGCAAGCCGTTCACCAGAAGTATTCACAAAGCCAGTCTCACGCATTTCCGGTATGATCGGGTTTTGTGATTTTTGATCAAGTTGTGAACTACTGTTTCCAGAAGATGATCCGAGTGCGTTTATTTTACCTTGAATTTTCCTAATTTTCCGTTGAACAAATTCGATGGCGAGCAGCGCCTTTCCTTTCTTTACTTCAAGGCCATCATAGATCCTTTTTAGATCTGCTCTTTTCTGTGTTCCAGGTTTGGCACCTGTGTAATTGCTATACGCTTGTGTCGTCCTTGTCTTCAAATCTTGAAACTCTAAACCTTTCTTTAGAAGCAATTGATTGTTTGCGGTGAGTGCCAATTTCAAATCGCTTAGTTCAGTAGATACGCCGGGCATTGATTTTTCTTTCGAAAAAAAAAGACCGCATGAAGCGGCCTTGGGATTGTTTGTTGGTAATATCTTGGTGATCAGGCATCAATATTTCTTACATCGTTTTCTTCCATCCAATTGTTCGCGTTGCAGTTTGGCCACAGCCGTAGAATGGTTCAATTCAAACTTAGGAACCAAACAAACTCACGCCGGTAAACAGATATATGTAGTACATGATCTGCCCAGTTAAATTCGTGATATTATCATTTATCAAATAAGCACCTCGCAGGTTCCCAATTTTCCTGAGTTTGACTCCATGGATATCAGACTCTGAAATCATGGAAACATGCTGACCGTCTATAGTTTTGAGTCGAGGGTCTGGACCTCCCAAAACGACATCGGGATAGTAATAGTCACCTTCCTCGCCTTTAATGCAAAAAAATCTGTATGCCGGAACAAACAAGGACAGCTTGCGGTCCCCTTCGCAAATATCTTTGGACGGCTGGTAAACAATTTTTGTTATGTAGGTACTGGGTCTTGCCCGATCGACCAGCACGTAATCACTTGTCGATATTTTGTCATTCTTGAAGTCCCTTGGGTCATATTCGATAACATCGTATTGGCAAAATTGCGGGCAAAGAAGATCATTGTTTTGAATGAACAGGTCCAAATTCCCAGCGTCGCGGGAGGGTATAAAAAAAAGGCCTGCCAGACTGACAAGCACCAAAAAAACTCCTGACCTCAAATTCACTTGCTCCACAGTCCTTAGATCAAAGACCAAAAGGAACCACGTTACGAATAGACTGCAAAAAGATATGTTCACGGCAATTTCTTGCGGCAGGTTGGTATAAGTCGACAAATCGTATGGCATGTAGGAATGGACATATTCCGCAACAAAATAAAGGGCCATGAGAAGTGCCCCCAAAGTTCGTCGTCCAACAGCTATTTGGTGCAGACCAGGCACGATAATAAACAGGACCAGCCTGGTTGCATATTTACCTGTCCGGGCAATTGTCCAGTCAGGCGGCAGGAGGGACATTTTTGAATTCAAAATTTCCATACCTACCTATATGCAAGGTTCAGGCGCTTTTTTTTGGTAATATCCACGATTTTATTGTTGGCAAATGAGAAAAGGTGTTTGTTGTAATTTTCTCGCGACCTACCCCACCACATCTTTTTGCATAATATATGTTTTATACGTACTCGTCAAGTGAGTGTTTACACAATTAATAAACCTTTTATTGGCATTATGAATTGGATACGCGGCAACCAATAAACGGAGTCAGGCAGCTTCGCGAAGGTGCTTGTGCCAGACACCGTTTTTCCTGGGTGTGTCTAAACAGCCGAAATTGCCCCTGCCCCTACCGTTTCGGCTTTGCGTCTTTGCCGCCGGGGTGGCGTTCGGGCAGGATACCCGCTCCCCACTTTTGCAGGACGATGTTGAGCACCAGGCCGATGATGAACATACGCATATAGGGCACGCGTACGGCAAATTCGCCGGTCAGGCTGAAGGCCTGGATGACCATTTCGGACATGGACCAGAGCGACCAGATAATAAGCGCGCCCAACAGAACGCCCTTGTTGTTGCCGCTGCCGCCGACGATCATCATCACCCAGACCAGAAACGTGGTGAGTAGTGGTTCGGTGGCTTCAATGCCGATGAACTTGAAATAGTGGGCACTGAGTGCACCGCCCAGGCCCATGATGGATGAGCCAATGATGAAGGCTTCCAGACGCAGGCGTTCAACATTTTTGCCTGAGGCACGGGCGGCCAGTTCGTTGTCCCGGATGGCCCGCATGATGCGGCCCCAGGGAGAATGCTGGCCGCGTTCCAGCAGCAGGTAAACAACCAACAGAATGCTCAACACAAGGGCCAGGAATGCCAGGGGGCCGGCAAGACCGCCGAGGCTTTCAAAAGGTTTTGGGATGTTGGAAATGCCACGGGCACCATTGGTGGCCCACATTTCATTTTTCAAAATCAGACGCAGGATTTCAGCAATACCAATGGTGGCGATGGCCAGGTAATCACTTCGCAACCGAATGCAAATCTTGCCAACGAAGAAGGCGATAATGGCCGACGTAATCATGGCGGCAATGGCCCCAACCCAGAAGGGCATGTCGAATCCACCGAGATGTTTGCTGGCTTCTTCCGTCGTCATGATGGCGGCTGTGTAGGCACCAATGGCGAAGAAGCCGGCGATACCCACATTGAACAGGCCGGTAACACCCCAGTTCAGGTTCAGCCCCAGCCCCATGACGCCATAAATGGCGATCATGGTCAGCAACGTTATTGCGTAGCTGGAATAGCCCATCATCTGGTCTGACATCAGTAGACCCTCCCGCGGAACAGGCCGCTGGGTCGCCAGATCAACATGATCACCATGATGGCGAAGGCAATGCCGGTCTTATAGCCGGGCGACAACAATGGTCCGTCGCCAAGCCAGGGATAGGCTGAAATTTCTTCAGCAATACCAATGACCATGCCGCCTGCCATGGCACCATAGGCCTTGCCGATGCCGCCTAAAATCGCGGCAGCAAAAATCGGCAGGATCAGGTCCCAGCCTGCATTGGCATGAATTTGCGAATCCCAGCCAATGAACACTCCGCCGATAGCGGCAAGCCCTGCCCCGATGATCCAGGTGGCCTGAACAACTTTTTCGGTTGAGATACCAGCCAGTCGTGACAGTTCCGGCGAATCACTGACGGCCCGCATGGCCTTGCCGATTTTGGTTCTGGACAGGGTCCAGTGAATACCCAGCATGATGCCAATAGTAATGAGCATCATCCAGATATGACGTTCGGCAATGCGGAAGCTGTCAAAGAACACCAGCGGCATGGTGATGCCGGAGGAATAGGTTTCCGTATTCACGCCCCATACGACCATGATCAGCGAGCGCAACATCAGGGCCACACCAAACGACGCGATCACAACAATGATCGTGGATTTCTCTCGCAACGGTTTGTAAAAAACCCGGTCGATACCCAGGGTCACCACAATGGTGCCGATGACGGCAAAAGGCAGCGCCAGAATTGGCCCAACGCCCAGAAAGCCGATGGCCGAGAAAGCGACGAAAGCGCCCAGGGTCATCATATCGCCATGGGCGAAATGGGCAAATCTGAGAATGCCAAAGACCATGGAGACACCAATAGCGCCCAAGGCATAAATTGATCCCAAAACAATGCCGGGTATCAAATAGAAATTCAGAAAAAGTAGTAGATCACCCACGATTCAACCTCCCAGAAACATTTCGGCGACCTCACGGTCGGCGATAAGCTCGGGTCCGCTGCCTTCGTGCCGGTTCTGGCCGTCGACAAGTACGTAACCGCGATGTGAAATAGCCAAGGCTTGCTTGGCGTTTTGTTCAACCATCAGAACAGGTGTTCCGGCAGCATTAACCTGAATGACCAGTTCAAAAATTTCCTGGGCATATTTGGGCGAAAGACCCGCTGTGGGTTCGTCCAGCATCAAAACCTGAGGCTCCAGCATCAAGGCCCGGCCCATGGCCACCATCTGGCGCTGACCACCCGACAAGGTGCCCGCTGCCTGATTGCGTTTTTCCAGCAAGGGCGGAAACAGCTCGTAGACATTTTTCAAACGACCTTCGAGCGGACCATCAAAAGTAAAGGCACCCATCTCAAGATTTTCTTCCACCGAAAGGTTCGGAAAAACATTGTTTGTTTGCGGCACAAAGCCAACGCCCTTGCCGACGACTTCTTCCGGCGGCATGCCGGTAATGTCGTGGCTGCCCATGGTGACTTTGCCGCTATGCATCACCAGCAAGCCAAACACGGCTTTCATGGCCGTGGACTTGCCAGCCCCATTGGGACCAACGATGGAAACAATTTCGCCCGGATCAAGTTTCAGAGACACATTGTGCAGGATGTTGGCGTCACCGCCATAACCAGCCGTGACATCGATCAGTTCAAGAACACTCATGCCGTGGCCTCCGTCGTTTGCGAGCCCAGATAGGCTTCCAGCACACGGTCATCTTTTCGGATATCGTCCATATGTCCCTGGGTCAGCACACTGCCCGCAGCCATAACCACAACCGGGTTACACAGGCGGGCGATCATGTCCATGTTATGTTCAACAATACAAAAGGTAATGCCGCGTTCCTGGTTCAGGCGTTGAATTTTTTCACCCAGCTGGTTCAGCAAGGTCGGGTTCACGCCAGCGCCCGGCTCATCCAGCAACACAACTTCAGCTTCCGACATCATGGAGCGGCCAAGCTCAAGTAATTTTTTCTGGCCGCCGGAAAGATTACCTGCCAATTCGTCACGAACCTGTGTCATGCCGAGAAATTCAAGGGTTTCTTCCGCCAGTTCCTGAACTTCAGCTTCGCGTTTGGCGACGGCCCCTGGCATAAACCAGGTCTTGAACAGGTTCTCGCCGTCCTGGTCGGCCGGGACGGCCATCAGGTTTTCCAGCGTGGTCAGGCCGTGAAATTCGTGGGGGATTTGAAAGGTACGCACCAGACCTTTGTGGAACAACTCGTGCGGCTCCTCTCCCGTGACGTCTTTGCCATGCAGCAGGACAGTACCAGAATCGGGCTTGATAAAGCCTGTAACGATGGTGAAAAGTGTGGTTTTTCCGGCCCCGTTAGGTCCGATCAAACCGGTTATCGATCCTTTGTTGACATCAAAAGAGCATCCGTCAACGGCATGAACACCGCCAAAACTCTTGGATATATCCTGGATCGAGACGACAGGTTGACCGTCGGGGGTACCGCCAAATGCGGCGTTCGTATCCAAACTCAAAATTGTTCTCCCAAGCGCGGCTATTATTTATTTGTGCCACATCACTTGGTTAAGCCGTAATGGATTTCAGGCAAGAATTCCACCTGAATCAGGTTTTTTTCTGTCTTTGTTCATGACGTATTCAAGTTTGCGTACTGCATTTTTGCTGAGAAGATGCTTGCCCGCATTGGCTGGCCCGACAATCGACGCCTCCATGCCCGTGACAGGGTCAACGGCTGTCACTTTCACGGAATTCCCAATGCGGTGCATTTCAATCAGATAATCACCGTCACCACCTCGGCTCAATCTTTAATCCCCCAACTTTTATCCTTCAACTCTCATGTGGCTCTCAGGCGGCCCTTTGCAGACCGATGCGGCCCCAGATTGCACACATGGCTTTCACAAGATCGTCCATCATTTCATCCGTATGCAACGGTGTCGGCGTAAAGCGCAAGCGTTCCGTGCCGCGAGGCACAGTCGGATAATTGATAGGCTGAACGTAAATGCCGTGCTCGTCCAGCAGCATGTCCGACGCCTGTTTACACAGCACCGGATCAGCTACCATGACGGGCACGATGTGGCTAACACTGTCCATCACTGGCAAACCGGCATCCTTGAACAAACGTTTCAGGCGGGCGGCTCGTTCCTGGTGGCGCTCACGTTCTACTGTCGACTGCTTGAGATGTGTCACACTGGCGAGGGCACCGGCTGCAATAACCGGGCTAAGAGACGTCGAAAAGATAAAGGCCTGAGCAAAAGAGCGAACGGCATCCAGCATGGCAGCAGGACCGGCCACATAACCACCGCCCACACCAAAGGCTTTGCCCAGCGTGCCGTTAATGACGTCGACGCGATCCATGACACCATCACGTTCGGCAACACCGCCACCGCGTTGACCATAAAGCCCAACTGCGTGGACTTCATCCAGATAGGTCATGGCGTTATATTTGTCAGCCAAATCACAGAAAGCCTCGATGGGGGCGATATCGCCGTCCATGGAATAAACAGATTCAAAGGCAATGATTTTAGGCCGATCCAGCGGCTCTGCTTTCAATTTGGCTTCCAGATCATCCAGATCGTTGTGCTCAAAAATCTTGCGGTCGGTCTCGGCGTGGCGAATGCCTTCAATCATGGAGGAATGGTTCAGGCTGTCAGAAAAGATGACACAGCCCTTGAGCAGTTTGCCCAATGTACTGAGGGCAGCTTCATTGGCATTATAGCCAGAGGTGAAGATCAATCCGGCTTCCTTGCCATGCAGATCTGCCAAGGCTTCTTCCAGCAAAACATGATAATGGTTGGTGCCGGATATATTGCGTGTGCCGCCTGCCCCGGCGCCCACTTCCCCCAATGCCTGACGCATGGCCTCCAGAACCTTTGGATGCTGGCCCATGCCCAGATAGTCGTTACTGCACCAGACTGTCACTTCGCTGGTTTCACCATCGACATAACGGGTCGCGCGCGGAAAATCACCGGCATGCCTGGCCAGTTCAGCGAAAACCCGGTAACGGCCTTCCTGCTTCAATTCGGCAATACGATCTGCGTAAAACTGTGTGTAATCCATAACCTGGCGCTCCACCTGATGCCACCAACAATAATAATTCTAATTCATATACCCCGAAAAAGCTTGTCAGCAAATGCGTCGCGATGACGCAGACGAGATTAAGCTCTTTTGACATCAGCAACCCAAACATATCACAGGGCAGTTGCCGGAAAATTACTTTAGGTTTAAAATAATCTTCACTTCCTAATCAAGATACATCTTGTTTTCCTGATATGCACCCTGTTTTGGCTCTATAGCGGACATAAATCAATGCAAACCTTGTTGCCTGAAGGCTGGCCCCGGCCCAGCGGATATTCTCTTGGCGTCGCGGCGGAAGGTCGCCAAATTCATGTGGCTGGCTTGATTGGCTGGTTACCGGATGGCAGTTTCCCCTCCTCGACACTGGGTGGCCAGGTCCGTCAAGCCCTGCAAAATACGGTCGATGTGCTGGCCGAAGCCGGTGCCGGACCTGAACATGTGGTGCGTCAAACCTGGTATATCCGTGACCGCGATGACTATATCGCAGAAATCAAGGATATAGGTGCTGCCTGGAAAGACATCATGGGCAAGAATTTTCCGGCCATGGCGGTAGTCGAAATTTCACGTTTGATCGAGAGCAACGCCTTGGTTGAAATAGAGACCTACGCCGTACTGCCAACGGACTAAGGCAATTTCCTCACGACTACCACTTAAAGGTCTTGTTCTACTGATCGGCCTGACACTGGTTTGGGGGGCTAGTTGGCCCATCATGAAGATCGCTGCCGAGGGCATGCCTGTCTTTGTTTATCGCTTCATCTCGGCCTTTGGTGCCAGCATTTTCATGTTGATTGTGACCAAAGCAACAGGCCATTCCCTGGCCCTGCCCCGACGTTTGTGGCGACCGATCTTGCTGGTCGCTTTTTTTAACGGCTTTACCTTTCTGTTTTTATCAGCACTTGGCTTGCTGATCCTACCTTCGGGCCATGCTGCCGTGATGGCCTATACCATGCCTTTGTGGGCTTTCCTGATCAGCATTCCCGTCCTGCACGAGCGCCCGCAAGCCATGCAGTGGATCGGCCTGGCCCTTGGCATGGCCGCCATTGCGGTATTATTGATCGATAGTCTGCACGGGGAAGACAATGCTGTGACGGGGATATTTGTCATGGGAGGCGCCGCGGTTTGCTGGGCCACGGGAACCATTATTGTCAAAAAAGTTGATTGGCAGCAGCCCATGTCACTGATCGTGACCTGGCAATTCCTGCTGGGTAGCTTGCCCTTTGGATTGTTAATGCTAAAGGATTTACCAGGCCTGGAGTGGCCTCCGACAGATGTGGTTCTGGCTGTTGTTTATACCGTCGTACTGGCCCTGGGCTTTGGCTTTTGGGCCTGGTTCAAAATCGTTGAAATGGTGCCAGCGTCCGTTGCCTCATTGTCCGTATTGGCCATTCCGGCCATCGGTGTAGCGTCCGGTGGGTTTATCCTTGGGGAGGTAATCGGGATGACTGAAATTATCGCTTTGGCATTGTTATTGGGTGCCCTGGCGACAGTCGTCCTGCCAAAGCCGCAATAGCTTCTATCCCAATCCGAGGGTCAGCGACCACCAAACCTTAGCTGATCTGCCCAGAAGCGCTCCAGGGTGCGTAGCGACTGGTTAATGCCGTCCAGTGCTTCATTTTCGATCACACCTTCATTCAGGGCGACGACATGCTTGTGGTAAAGTTTTTCCATGAATTTGTGCAGCACCAAGCCCTTGTCGCTCAACTTGATACGCACTGAACGCCGGTCATGGGCAGAGCGTTCCTGATCGACAAAGCCGTTTTCAACCAGTTTTTTCAGATTATAAGTCACGTTGGAACCAAGGTAATAACCACGCGTGGTTAATTCACCGACGGTCATCTCATCTTCGCCAATATTATACAATATCAGAGCCTGAACGTTATTGCAGTCCTTGATATCTTCGCGGTCCAGCTCAGCCTTGACCACATCAAGAAATTGCCGGTGCAAGCGCTCAATAAGCTGCAAGGCCTCGAGATACAGCCCTTTGCCGGTCTCGACCTTTTCTTCAGAATTTTCGTTGGTTGTGCCGTTATCCGACATCACTGGCGACCTCTTTATCGTTGCTGAACATGCGCTTGTCGTACCCCTGTCATTCTCAAGGTTAATCTAACCAAATATTGTCTCTGCCGCCAGCAAGATTGCGTCTCAAGATTCGAATGACTGTTTGATCTCGTTATTTTGTCAGGCAATCAGCCCAACAGCAGAACAAGAATTCCTGCAATAACCAATAGTATGCCGGTAAATTCCAGACGCGTCGTGCGTTCCCTGAAAACCAGGTGAGCGGCGATAAAGGTAAAGACCAGCTCGACCTGGCCCAGGGCGCGCACATAAGCAGCGTTCTGGATCGTCATAGCTGTGAACCAGCCAACCGAGCCCACCATACCTGTGACACCCACCCAGCTCGCAACTCGCCAACTGCGTAATACCCGGACAAATTCACCGGGCTCACGCAAAATCAGATAGATCCCCATCATGATCGTCTGAAACCCCAGTACCCAGGCCAGGGTAAAAGCCGCCTGAATAAGAAACCCGTCCCCGCCCAGGCTGAGGGAAGCTGCGCGGTAGGATACGGCCGAGACACCGAAACAAGCACCTGAGGCCAAGCCGATCAGGGCCGTGCGTTCCGTCCAGGCAAAAACAATACGTCCCAGACTGATGCCGCTTTGGGCGGACGACAGGGCCACAACCCCAGCCAGACTGATCAGAATGGCGATTATCGCCGACGTCGATAACGGGTCCGCGAGGATCACCGCCCCGAAAATGGCGGTTTGCACGGTTTCGGTCTTTGAAAAGGTCGTGCCCACGGCAAAGTTTCGAAAGGAAAACAAATAGACCAGCAACGCCGTCGCCAACATTTGCGCCGTACCGCCAACGGCTGCATACAAGGCAAAATCCACATTCAGCGATGGCATCTCGAATTGCGGCATCTGCCCCAGCACCAGCACATACGCCACAGCAAACGGCGCAGCATAAATAAACCGTGCATAAGTCGCCCCGCCCGTACTCAGCCGGTCTTTGAGGTACTTTTGCAGCATTGAACGCAGGTTCTGAAAGAACGCCGCGCCGATGGTTATGGGGATCCAGAGTTCCATGGCGGGATTATGCCGGAAATTTTCGGGAGCGGAAGAGATCGGGGATGGAAATGGTGCGCTTCATACCGGCGAAAGTCAGTATCCATGGTGAGTGGAACATATTTTATGCCTGAAAAAAACTCACCACGTCATGGATTCGCTGAATGACAATGAAAACAATTTTCTAATTCTTCGGGAAATCCAGGCCCATTTCACGGTAACGTTCCGGGTCGTCGAGCCAGTTTTCGCGGACTTTGACAAACAAAAATAGATGCACGCGGCGGTCCATCTGGGCTTCGAGGTCTTTGCGGGACATTTCGCCGACTTTTTTGATAAGTGAGCCGCCCTTGCCCAGCACGATGCCCTTGTGATTGGCACGGCTGACATAGACAACCTGCGAGACTTTGGCGGAGCCGTCTTTTAGTTCTTCCCAGGCTTCGGTTTCTACGGTCAGCTGGTACGGCAATTCCTGGTGCAGGTTAAGAAACAGCTTTTCGCGGGTGACTTCGGCCGCAAGGTAGCGCATCGGGGCCGTTGCGATCTGATCTTCCGGGTAAAGCCACGGGCCTTCGGGTACGGCTTTGGCGAGGAACTTGCCCAAATCCTGCACACCATCGCCGGTCAGAGCCGAGATCATGAAGATGTCGCTAAACAAAGGGCCGCCGTCATCCATTTTTTCCGCACTTAGTTTGTCGGCCAGTTTCAACAATTCCGGGCGCTCAACTGCGTCAACCTTGTTAATCAGCAACAGGGCTTGTTTGCCGCGTTTCCGCAGGGCATCGAGGATCACCTGAGTATCGTCATTATTGGCTTTGACCGGACGGCGGGAATCGACCAGCAGAGCCACGACATCGGCGTCTCCTGCTCCCGACCATGCATCGCTCACCATGGCGCGTTCCAGTCGCCGCTTGGGTTCGAAAATCCCTGGCGTATCGACAAAGATCATCTGGCTTTGATCTTCAATGGCAATACCCGTCAGGCGCGCCCGGGTGGTTTGCACCTTGGGGCTGACGATAGCCACTTTAGCCCCCACCAGAGCATTCAGCAGAGTTGATTTTCCGGCATTGGGGGCGCCGATCAGGGCAACATATCCGCAGCGCGTCGCTTGCGTACTCATGTCAGTTTTCTTTCATAGGAGCGTTTCCGGGCTTTACGGAAACGCAGCGTTGCGTAATCCACAGGGAATGTAACGGTATTAAAGGCAGTAGTGATTCCGAAATAATCGGAATCACTTTAACTTGTTATACAAGGCTTCAGCGGCCAATTGTTCGGCTGCCCTTTTTGAACTGCCCTTGCCGGTCGTGGTGCCGAGGTTTCCAACTTCGACTTCGATGGAAAACATCGGTGCGTGCGGCGGGCCTGAACGTTCGGTCTCGCGGTAAACCGGGGCCGGGGCATGGCGGGCATGAGCCAGCTCCTGAAGGCTTGTTTTGGCATCTTTTGGGGCCGTTGTCAGTTCTTCCGCGTGCTTATCCCAATATTCGTGAATAAAGCGCGCTGCGACTTCCAGGCCACCATCGATATACAGGGCCGCAATCACGGCTTCACAGGCGTTGGCCAATAAAGCGGGCTTGGCACTCCCACCTGAATTGCGCTCACCCCGTGCAAAGCGGATATGGAGCCCGAGATCGATCTCTTCCGCCACAACCGCCAGGGTTTCCCGGCGCACAAGGGCGTTATATCTCGTGGCCAGCTTGCCCGCATCAGCCTGGGGATAGGTTCTCAGCAGATGATCCGCAATCACCAGACCCAATACCCGGTCACCCAGGAATTCCAGACGGTCATAATCCCGCCCTTCACCCAAGCGTGTGCTTTTACGCGTTGTGACGCTGGGATGCGTCAGCGCTTCTTCCAGTAAATCCGGGTTGTCAAAGTTGTGGCCCAGGCATTTCAGCAGTCCGCCGCGGTCTTTGGCAGGGCTCCTGTTACCGGTATCGTCGGCCATCAGTCTGTAATCGTCTGGAATAATCGACCGAAACGAATGGCCCCCGGCCAGCCCCAGACTTCCCACCATGACGCGCTGCCATTGGCCGAGAAAAACAGGATTTCTGCCCGCCCAACCAAATTTTCAGCGGGCACGAAGCCGACACCATGTTGATCCATCGGTACCCGGGAATCCGTTGAATTGTCCCGGTTATCACCCATGGCAAAGTAATGGCCAGCGGGCACTTCATAGATACTGGTATTGTCCAGCGGGCCACGCGGTGTCAAATCATAGGTCAGATATTTGACACCATTGGGCAAGGTTTCATCGAAAGTGGGGAAATTACGCTCAATCCCGTAGCGTTCGTCGTAGGGGTATGAGGCATAGGGGAAACTGTCCGTCGCCACTTTGGGTACAGCCTTGTCATTGATGTGCAGGAGTCCATTTTTGATCTGCAATTTGTCGCCCGGCAAACCGACAATGCGTTTGATATAATCCGTCGCGTTGTCGCGTGGCAGTTTGAAAACAACCACATCGCCGCGTTTAACAGGACTTTCAAATATGCGCCCGTCAAACGGTCCCATACTGAAGGGAAAGGAGTGCTTTGAATATCCGTAAGCGTATTTGGAGACAAACAGATAATCGCCCACCTGCAAAGTTGGCAGCATGGATTCGGACGGAATGTTAAAGGGTTCCCAGGCAAATGTCCGGATGCCAATGGCGATCAACACCGCATAGAACACCGTGCGAATAGTCTCGCCCCAGGATTCGGTTGGTTTTTCCATCTTAGCGCTCTCATCAACCATGAAGTAACTGCTCTATCCGTTTGTGAATATTATATTTTATTATACGTCCGGCATAGCCGTAACGATGACAATGGCCTGGGCCATTGGCGGCTCGTCGGTGATGGTCAACTCAATTTGTGCCTTCATACCCTCTGGCGTGATTTCCTTCAAGCGCTTAGCTGCACCACCGGTCAAAGCCATGGTCGGCTTGCCTGAGGGCAAATTGATCACCCCCATATCGCGCCAGAACACACCTTTGCGAAATCCGGTGCCCAGGGCCTTGGACATGGCCTCTTTGGCCGCATATCGCTTGGCATAGGACGCAGCGCGGTTCATGCGCTTATCGGACTTGGTGCGCTCCAGCTCAGTATAGATCCGATTGGTAAAGCGCTCGCCAAATCGCTCCAGCGTTTTTTCGATGCGCCGGATATCAATCAGGTCGCTGCCCATTCCCAGGATCACTGTAGAAAATCAGTTCTGCAGAGCAATACGTGCGCGGGCGCGGTCCATGTGGTCCCGCATGCGCCTGACGGCATTTTCCAGGCCGACGAAGATTGCTTCCCCGATCAGGAAATGGCCGATATTCAATTCCACCAGATTGGGGATTTCGGCAACTGCTTCTACTGTGTCGTAGGCCAAACCATGACCCGCATGGCATTCCAGGCCGATTTTCTCGGCGTGCGCCGCCGCAAGTGCCAGTCGAACCAACTCGGCATCTTGCTCCTCACCCGTTACTTCGCAATATCTGCCAGTATGCAACTCAACAACAGGCGCGCCGATAGACCGGGCCGCATCCAGTTGGGCAAGATCTGGGTCAATAAACAAGCTGACGCGGCTGCCATTGGCGTTCAACTGATCAATAATGGGCTTGAGGTTGTTATGGCCGCCAATGACGTCGAGGCCGCCTTCTGTAGTCAGTTCCTCACGCTTTTCCGGCACGATGCAGACAGCGTGGGGTTTGTGGCGCAGGGCGATGGCCAGCATTTCATCTGTGGCGGCAATTTCCAGGTTCAGCGGCAGGTCAATTTCATTTGTCAGGCGCTGTATATCTTCATCGGCAATATGGCGGCGATCCTCCCGCAAATGGGCCGTAATACTGTCTGCGCCGGATTTGGCGGCCAGATGGGCGGCCCGGACCGGGTCAGGGGTATGAATACCACGGGCATTGCGGATCGTCGCCACGTGATCAATGTTGATCCCAAGACGTAGCGGCGGTGCTTCAGTTATCATTTCCGTTTTCCTCGTCGACCGTTTTCCAGCCCGATTTATACACCAGCCGCCAAATAAACGGAAATGGCAGATTTGCTCTATTTCAGGCCACGACTACCTGGCTTTATGGCAGGAATGGCTGCCAGTTCAGGCGGCAAGGCATCTGCTTCGAAGGAGGGCACCTTCAGGCCCGTCAGGGATACCAAAGGCACATCGCCGAGGCTGACATCACCGTCCGAGCGGTCGATCAGGCAACTGGCGGCAACAGTGTGCCCGCCGGCGGCATTGATGGCGGCAATGCATTCAAGGCTGGATTTGCCGGTGGTAACGATATCTTCCGCCATCAGGACGCGCGCACCAGGTTTCAGCTCAAAACCCCGGCGAAATGCAAATTCGCCGTCCACACGCTCGGTAAAGATACCAGGAACACCCAACTGACGAGCCATTTCGTAGCCAACGACAACGCCACCCATGGCCGGGGCTACGACGATATCGATACCACCCTCGCCGACTTCGGCGATAACCTTGTCCGCCAGCGCCCGACACAACAAAGCCGCCCGTTCGGGATGGGACAATACCTTGGCGCACTGCAGATAGCGCGAAGAATGCAGGCCAGATGAAAGCAGAAAATGCCCTTCAAGCAGGGCATCGGTTTCGCGAAAGTGGTTCAGGACTTCATCCTGGTTCATGGCGGCTCTTACCTGTAAATTTGTGACTGGCGTTTCAGCTGCGGGCCCTGTCCACCGAACTGATGGACGGGTCTGCTCGCAAGGCGGCAATTATGTTGGTCAGATGTTTAACGTCGCGGACTTCAATATCCACGATCATTTCGAAAAAGTCAGTAGATCGTTCGGTAATTTTCAGGTTCGAGATATTACCAAAATTTCGGGCGATGACGGCGGTCATTGTCGAGAGACTACCGGCGGCATTAACCATCACCACCGAAATACGTCCAACATGAGTGTCCGGGTCCTTGCCGTCAATTTCCCAGGCCACATCCAGCCAGCGCTCAGGCGTATCTGAAAATTGCTCAAGGGTTTCGCAATCAATGGTATGAACCGTCACACCCTTGCCCGTCATGACAATACCGACGATGCGATCACCAGGCAAAGGGTGGCAACAGCTCGCAAAATGCACCGCCATGCCCGGAATAAGCCCGCGAATGGGTACAGAATGGTCCCCGCCTTTGTGGGCCTTTTTGTTGCGGCCACGTACAAGTTGCAGCAAGTCGCCTGCACGGCGTCGGACTTTAAGGCCAGGGAATACCTTCTCCAAAACATAGCGAGACGTCATCTCCCCCTGCCCGACCTGGGCATAAACATCCTCAAGAGTTCGCTGACGCAGGGACTTCAGTACGCCTTCAATTGCCTTGTCGGTATAAGTATGCCCGCCTGCCCGGAATTCTTTTTCCAGGATAGCCTTGCCCAGATCAGCATATTGGGAGCGTTCCTGCTTGCGCACATAACGCCGAATAGCCGAGCGCGCCTTGCCGGTAACAACAAAGTTTTCCCATGTGGGCGATGGGGCTGCTACCTTGGAACGCAGGATATCGACCTGGTCACCATTTTGTAGCAAGGTTCTGAGTGGCGTCATGCGACCATTGACACGGGCGCCCACGCAGGTATCTCCCACATTCGAATGAACCGCATAGGCGAAATCCACAGGCGATGCCCCACGTGGCATGGCGATCAGGTCGCCTTTCGGCGTAAAGCAGAAGACCTGATCCTGGAACATTTCCAGCTTGGTATTTTCAAGAAATTCTTCAGGGTTCGACGCGTGATCCAGAATTTCCAGCAATTCCCGCAGCCAGCGGTAATTCTGGGTATCAGGTGCACCTTCTTGCTGCTTATAGAGCCAGTGGGCTGCCACACCGATTTCGGCGATCTGGTGCATCTCGCGGGTGCGGATCTGGATTTCTACGCGCTGCTTTTCAGGGCCAATCACAGATGTGTGCAGGGACTGATATCCGTTGCGCTTGGGCGTCGAGATATAATCCTTGAAACAGCCCGGCACCATACGATAGGCCCCGTGAACGGTGCCGAGGGCCTGATAGCATTCTTCGACGGTATCGACCATGACACGGAAAGCCATGATGTCAGAAAGCTGTTCAAAGGTAACGTTTTTGCGCTCCATCTTGCGCCAGATTGAATAAGGTCGCTTCTCCCGGCCATAAATATCGGCCTCAAGCCCGCCCTTTTTCAGGGTTTCCTTCAATTCATCCGTGATGACGTCGACAATGTTGGAACCCCGCTCGCGCAGGAACGACAGCCGCGCGTTGACAGATTCCCGGGCTTCAGGGTTAAGGTTGGCGAAGGATATGTCTTCCAGTTCATCCTTGATGTTCTGCATGCCAATGCGTTCAGCCAAGGGTGCGTAAATTTCCATGGTTTCCAGGGAAATACGGCGGCGTTTTTCTTCCTTCTTCAGGAAATGCAGGGTGCGCATGTTGTGCAGCCTGTCCGCCAGTTTGACCAGCAGCACCCTGATATCGTTGGACATGGCCAGCACAAGTTTGCGAAAATTCTCGGCCTGGCGGCTGGAATCCGAGGCTGAACTCATTTCCAGCTGCGAAAGTTTGGTCACGCCATCGACCAAAACAGCTATCTCAGAGCCAAATTTGCCTTCAATTTCTTCCAAAGTCGCGACGGTGTCTTCCACTGTGTCATGCAACAAAGCTGTAACGATTGTATTGCTGTCCAGTTTCAGGTCCGTGAGAATCCCGGCAACCTCCAGCGGATGGGTGAAATAGCTATCACCTGAAGCCCGTTTTTGGGTGCCATGCGCCTTCATGGAAAAGACATAGGCCTTGTTCAGCATTTCTTCGTCTGCATTGCCATCGTAGCTGCAGACATTTTCCACCAATTCGAACTGCCGGATCATTGGGAGAACCGTCGACAAGACATAAAAAACGCGCAACCGTCAGACACGGTGCGCGTTATTTTATTCGAATTCGCATTAGTTTTGGCTGCCGTTCGACGACACCCTTTTGTACTTGTCAGTAATCCCTGACGGTCGTTCACGCGCCCTCCGCGTCGCCGTCATCACTGTTATCAAGCGGTACTTCCGGTAAAGGCATGGGTGCATCGCTGTTTTCACCACCCCAGCCCTGACCGGCCATCAAGGCAGCCATATCATCTTCTTCAGGCTCATCGACTTCGACGTGCTTCTGGAAGCTGGAAATGACACCTTCGACCAGGTCTTCAACCAAAACGGTTTCATCCGCGATTTCACGCAGGGCAATCACAGGGTTCTTGTCATTGTCGCGCTCAACGGTGATATCTTCACCGGACGAAATCTGACGGGCCCTTTGCGCTGACAACATGACGAGGTCAAAGCGGTTGGGGATTTTTTCAATACAATCTTCGACGGTGACGCGAGCCATCGTTGGTTCTCCGATTTAAACAAATGCTGTAAAGCATTAGATATGCAAGTCCGCGTCGCAAAGCAAGCATGTTAACACCCATTTATCAAAGAAAATGGCCTAAAATCGCAATGCCTTGTCAAAATGACAGCACATTCCGAGCCTGATTACACCTCCAGTGGCACAGCAATTTGATCATCGGGTATGGCTTTGATCAATTCGGCGAGTGGTGTGCCGGTTACGGGATGACTCCATTCGGGGGCAAAATCAGCCATTGGCAGCAGAACAAAAGCACGATCATGCATACGTGGATGGGGAATTTCAGGCGCACCCTGGCCAATCCGAACCAGCTGACCATAGGCGACAAGATCCAGGTCCAGCACACGGGCGGCATTGGGCTCGCCTCGCTCCCGACCAAACCGCCCTTCAATTTCGTGCAGCAACGCCAGCAGGGCCTCTGGTCCATGGCCCGTTTTCACTGAAATAACCCCGTTGATATACCAGTTTTGAGAAGACACAGGCACTGGCTCGCTTCGATACCAACGGGACTTTTTGACAACTTCTACACCGTTTGCCTTGATTTCGTTGACGGCAGCCTCAAGTGTTTGCACCGGCGTCCCAAGGCGTGAAGGTAAATTAGCACCCATGGCGATAAGTACATGTTCGTATTTTTTTTCAATTTCCGGGTTCAATTAGCTAATTCCGTTCACGATAAACTGACTGCGACATAAAGTCCTTTGCCATTGATCAATTCGACATACCTATATATCTACTACGGCCAAAGCAACGATAATATTTTCATACATTATTTCCCACATGACTTCAATTTAACCTTGCAAGAAGTTGATATTATGGAATTTATTAAGACTGAACGCACAGCAATATTCATTGATGGATCTAACCTTTATGCCGCCGCCAGGGCGCTGGGATTTGACATTGACTATCGCCGCCTGCTTGAAATTTTTCGCGAACAGACCCGCGTCGTCCGCGCCTTTTATTATACCGCCTTGATTGAAGACCAAGAGTATTCGCCCATTCGACCGCTGGTCGACTGGCTCGATTATAACGGCTACACGATGGTGACCAAGCCAACCAAAGAATTCACGGATTCTATGGGGCGGCGAAAGATCAAAGGCAATATGGATATCGAAATTGCCGTTGACGCCATCGAAATGGCGGAACACCTGGATCATATCGTCTTGTTTTCCGGTGATGGCGACTTCCGTCGTATGGTGGAGGCCGTTCAACGCAAGGGCTTGCGGGTTACTGTTGTCAGTACGGTCCGCTCTCAACCGCCCATGATCGCCGATGAATTGCGTCGCCAGGCCGACGTCTTTATCGATTTAGTCGACTTGCAGCCGGAAATTGGTCGCAAGGGCGCCCGGCCGATGCCGGTTCAGCATCACGGTGTAGATGAAGATATGGCTCCTCACTCCACACCTGCTGATGCGGAATTGCCGGACACCGAAACTATTAATTCCTGATAATGTCGGTCAAACCGATGACCGGGCGGACTGTCACGATTGCCAAAGCCCTTGCAGGCCCAGGCAAGGGTTGTGTCCTGTGCCCCCGCCTCGCCGCCTTTATTGATTCATACCGCGAAGCAAATCCCGACTGGCACAATGCGCCTGTGCCGGCTTTTGGTGATGGTGACGCGTGGCTGTTGATTGTTGGCCTGGCTCCAGGCCTGAAAGGAGCCAATCGAACCGGTCGCCCCTTTACCGGGGATGGCGCTGGCGACTTGCTCTATCCGACCCTGGTCAACTTCAATCTGGCTGAGGGCGTTTATGACAAACGTCCGGATGACGGCCTGAAGCTGAAAGGTGTGCGTATTACCAACGCCGTGCGTTGTGTGCCTCCGGAGAACAAGCCCACAGGCCTTGAAGCCCGCACTTGCCGTCCCTTTTTGCTTGATGAAATGGCTGCGCTTAAAAACCTGAAAGTCTTGCTGGCCCTGGGTAAAATCGCGCACGACGCCATTTTATCTACGTTCGACTTGCGTAAAGTCGATTATAAATTTGCCCACGCAGCCCAACACACCCTGCCCAACGGCCTGATCCTTGCCGACAGCTATCACTGTTCCAGATATAACGTAAATACAGGCCGTCTGACGCCAGCAATGTTTGCCGATGTATTCAAGGGACTTGAGCAGGCAGGAGTTTAACCGGCCTGATTGCCGACCAACCCCATGTGACCCGCGCGGCCCGCCAGACCTATGGTCGCCACCGGAATGCCTGGTCCATGGCTGACGAGAAGGCTGGGATTGCGGCTATGCAATAAACAAGGTTTGCCAGCGTCCGGATTGGTGATACATCAGGATAAAGGCAGGTCGCATTTGACGGAAATATCCCAACATTCAATGATTGCACGATCTTCGGATTACCGGAGAGGCGTTGTACTTGTGGTACTGGCGGGTGTTTGCTGGTCTTCAATGGGCATTGGCATCCGGTTTATGGAAGTTGCCAATGTCTGGCAAATTCTGTTTTTCCGCTCCTGTGCCCTGATGCCGTTCCTGCTGCTTATCATAACGCTGCGTTCAAAAGGCAAACCGCTGGCCGCTATCCGCACCGCTGGCCTGGCGGGTGTTATTGGCGGCATGGCACTGGTCATGGCTTTTTCCGGCGGCATTTATTCCATTCAGACCACATCGGTTGCCAATGCCATGCTCCTGTTTGCAGCAGCACCGTTGATCGCGGCTTTGCTGGGCCGGATGATTTTACGAGAGGTGGTGCGCAAGGCGACTTGGATCGCTATTGCTGTTGCCTTGATCGGTATAACGGCCATGGTCTGGGAGGGCATGTCGCTTGGCTATGTGAATGGCAATTTGGCCGCCCTGCTGTCAGCAACCGGATTTGCCGTTTTCACAATTGCCCTGCGCTGGCGAAAACTTGAAGATATGATGCCCACGGTTTTTCTGGGTGGTGTCTTCGCGACGATTGTCTCCGGCCTGGTTTGTGCTTCCTCTGGCTACAGCCTGGATATTCCCGTCAACGATATCATGATTTCCTTGGCACTTGGTGTGTTTCAGGTGGGTGCAGGCCTGGTTCTTTACACGATGGGCTCGAAATCAGTTCCAGCTGCCGAGTTAGCCCTTTTATCGTTGGGCGAAGTCATATTGGGGCCCCTGTGGGTCTGGTTGTTCCTGGGCGAAACCGTTGGGCTATACACATTACTGGGCGGTGCCATCCTGTTGGCCGCCATCGCCGGAAATGCCCTGTCAGGCCTGAGACGAAAGCCTGTTCCGATCTTGTAGGTCGTCGCATTTAATCGAAGCGTTGTTCTTTCCAGGGGTCGCCATCGTTGTGATAACCACGGTCTTCCCAAAACCCGTATTTGTCTTTGTCGACAAATTCCAGGCGTTTCAGCCATTTTGAGGACTTCCAGAAATATTTGGCCGGGATCACCAGACGCATGGGCGCGCCATGTTCACGTGTCAGCCAGTCCCCTTCCCAACTGTGGGCTAGCATGACATCTTTTTGGGCGAAGACGTCCAGCGGCACATTGGTGGTGTAGCCATCGTGGCAATGCTGGATGATATGGGTGGCACCGGCGGCAGGCTTGATCAAATCGAGCACATGCAAGGCCGAAACCCCGTCCCAGCGATTATCATAACGTGACCAGGTGGTGACACAGTGAATGTCCGTGATGAAGCTGGATTGCGGCAAGGCCATGAACTGCTCCCAGTCCCATTTGACCGGATTGTCGACCAGACCGTCGATTGTCAGATTCCAGTCTTTTTCCGGAATATAGGGCTGAATGCCCAGATCCAGTACAGGCCAGTTTTGCACCAGGTGCTGGCCAGGGGGTAAACGAACGCCATCGCCATGTCTAACCTTGCCAGGTATTTTGCCATCACGCGCCCATTTTTCCTTGGTCGCGATCAGTTTTTCCTTGATCTTGCCGGTAATGCCGTCGGTCATGATCTTCCTCTGCATTCTGGTGTCAGCTAACCCTTGTCCCGCATGAGTCGGGCCTTGTCGCGATTCCAGTCACGATCTTTATCTGCGGCCCGCTTGTCATGCATCTTTTTACCCTTGGCGATGCCCAGTTCCACTTTCGCAATGCCGCGTTCATTAAAGTAGATCGAAAGCGGCACAACGGTAATGCCGGTGCGGTTTTTGTGGCCCACATAATTTGCTAACTGCTTTTTATGCAGCAGTAACTTTCGTGGACGCAGGGGACTGTCCGCCTGAAAGGCAGTGGCCGGACCATAGGGTGGAATATGGGCATTCATCAAAAAAAGATCGCCATCCCGGTCGCTGGCAAAGGCTTCACCAATGGAAGCACTGCCCAGACGCAGAGATTTAACCTCCGGTCCGGTCAGCATGATCCCGGCTTCGACAGTGTCAGTGATAAAATAGTTGTGGCGAGCCTTGCGGTTAACGGCCACTGCGCGAGGGCCGTCCCCCTTTTTCTTTTTCGCCATCAGACAAAATGTCCCTAGTTGAGCAAGCCGGCCGACTTCATGGCCACTTCAACCTGCTTTTTGGTTGCATCGGCGATCTCAACCATGGGCAGACGCAATTCACCAGTCGATCTACCCAGTAAACTAGTCGCATATTTGACAGGACCCGGGCTGGTTTCACTGAACAAGGCAATGTGGACTGGCAAAAGGCGGTCCTGGATGGCCAAAGCGGCAGCATAATCGCCAGCATCGCATGCGACATGCATCTCAGTCAGCAGACGAGGGGCAATATTGGCTGTTACGGAAATACAGCCGTGTCCGCCATGGGCGCGAAAACCCAATGCAATGCTGTCTTCGCCCGTTAACTGGCAAAAATCTGATCCCATCAACATCCGCGCGGCACTTGCCCGCTCGAGACTGCCTGTCGCGTCTTTGACACCAACGATGTTTGGTAATTTGAATAACTCGCTCATGGTCTCCAGGGACATACTCACGACGGACCGACTTGGAACGTTATAAATAATGATTGGAATATTGATCGAATCATTGATCGCCTTGAAATGGGCATACATGCCAGCCTGGGTCGGCTTGTTGTAATACGGCATCACGATCAGAACCGCATCAGCCCCCGCTTTTTCAGCGTGCTGGGACAAATCAACGGCTTCGGCTGTGTTATTGGATCCGGCACCTGCAATAACCGGCACCCTGCCATTGGTGGCCTCGACACACAACTCAACAACTCGTTTGTGTTCGTCATGGCTCAGCGTTGGCGATTCACCGGTCGTGCCGCAGGGCACCAAGCCGCTGCTGCCCTCGGAAATTTGCCAATCACAAAAGGCCTGAAAGCCTTTTTCATCCAAAGCGCCATCAATAAATGGCGTAATCAGCGCTGGAATTGAACCCGAAAACATTGTCCTGTCCCTTACATCAAAGAATTCAACATAGTATTTTCGGGCAAACTACCCGAAATCATAGTGTTGCGGCAAGCATATGCCTGGATTAATTGAACGTATATAATGTCAGACATGATCATCCCCCGCCTACCCTTACTGCTTTTTGTGGCAGCGATAACCTTTGCCGTGCCTGCCGTCGGCAATGAAGGTGTGGTCGGCAACGTAAATTCAGTTGTGACGGCCAGCAGCGATATTAAGACGGCCAGGTACAATACGCGGCTTTCAGCCCGTGATCTGAAACGCTACCGGGGTGCTTTTGCTGCCGCCAAAACCCATAACTGGAAATCCGCCCACCGCCAGGCAGACCTCGCGAGCAACAGACTGCCTGCCAAGATTATTCGCTGGCTGGAATACAGGCGTACCGGTGCCAATGTCAGCTTCACGGCGCTGACAAAATTCATCCGCGATAACCCGGATTGGCCGCTGCAACATACTTTGCGCAAAAATGCCGAATATGCTCTCACCGGCAAAACACCCGATGCAGCCGTCGAGAGCTGGTTCAGGGATCATGAGCCTTTGACCGGTGATGGCCTGCTGCGTCTGGCCGAAATGGCTTTGGCCCGAGGTAAAAAAAACGAGGGTCTTTCTTTGTTGCGCCGGGCTTGGGTGGAAGGAAGATTTCCAGGTAAGAGAGAACGTTCCATCTTGCGCAAACATCGAAAGAACCTGACAAAGAAGGATCACGCAGATCGCTTGGCCAGGTTGTTATGGGATCGCCAGCGCCGGGGTGCCCGGCGCATGATGCGCAGGGTCGACAAGGGCCACCGTGCCCTCGCCTTTGCCCGCCTTGCCTTGATGGAATTTGCTGGTGGCGTCGATGGTGCCATAGCACGTGTGCCGGAAGAATTACGGGACGATCCGGGACTGGTTTATGAACGGGTGCGCTGGCGTCGACGCAAGAACAAATCGCTGGATGCAGCCGAGATGTTATTGCCGCCATCCATCGCCATCACGACCGCTGGTCCAAGACCTAAAAAATGGTGGCTGGAACGCCATATTTTGACGCGGCGATTACTGGCAAAGGACCGCCCTTCTGATGCTTATATCCTGGCGCGAGATCATGCCCAGACGGACCGGGGTGCAGTTGCTGAGGCTGAATGGCTGGCTGGCTGGATTGCCTTGAAAAAATTGCGTCGCCCCGAAATAGCCGCCGGTCATTTCCGAACGATATACAAAACCGTCCGCTTCCCTGTCAGCCAGGCCAAGGGTGCTTATTGGCTGGCCCGAGCCATGGAATTGCAGGGCAAGAGTGAACAGGCCCGCGAATGGTACGAAAATGCAGCGCGCCATCCGATGACTTATTATGGTCACTTGGCTGTCCTTGCATTGGGGACAACGCAGACCACCAGTCTTGCACGTGATCCGCAGCCTGATGAGGCGCAATCCCTGAAGTTCGATCAGCAAGAACTTGTCGTGGCCGTTCGTCTACTTCACAAACTGAAGGAGAAGGACCAGATCCGCCCCTTTCTGACTGCCCTTGCCGACAATGCCAGCGATCCTGCGGAATATAAACTGGTTGTCGATCTGGCCCGCGAAGTGGGCCGCAAAGACCGGGCTGTGGCTACTGCTAAACGCGCTGCCCGTTCAGGGGTGCTAATTGGCACAGCAAACTTTCCTGTGACAGATTACACCGGCCATCCCAACGTCGAAAAAGCGCTACAACTCGCCGTCACTCGCCAGGAAAGTCAGTTCGACATCAAGGCCCACAGCCATGCCGGTGCTCTTGGGCTTATGCAGCTGATGCCCGCCACGGCCAAGTATGTCGCCCGCAAACATCGATGGCGTTACAGCAAGACCCGTCTGACCCGTGATCCCGATTACAACAGTCGTCTCGGCACGGCTTATCTCGCTGAGTTACTTAAGATATATAAGGGTTCCTACATCATGGCACTGGCTGCCTATAACGCCGGTACACCCCGGGTAAGAAGATGGGTGCGCGACTATGGTGACCCGCGCAAGCCTGATGTGGACCCTATTGACTGGGTCGAAATGATCTCTATTTCTGAAACCCGAAATTACGTCCAGCGTATCATGGAGGGTTTACAGGTCTATCGCCAAAGGCTGGCAGGATTTGACCAAAAAACCAGACTTGCTTTGTTACGCGACCTGAACAGATAAACAGCTGACACCAAACGGGGAAACAGTTAAATGAACGCCAAACTAGAGAACATCTCGGCCTGCGTTTTTGATGCGTACGGAACACTATTTGATGTCAATGCCGCGGCAGCCCATTGCGCCGATGACCTGGGTGATAAATGGCAACCGCTGGCAGACATCTGGCGGACCAAGCAATTGCAATATACCTGGCTTCGATCCCTGATGAAGCGGCATGTGGATTTCTGGCAACTGACAACTGATGCCCTTGATTATGCCCTGGACACCGTTGGTGTCAGTGATCCGGCCCTGCGGCAAAAACTTCTGGACCTATATTTACAGCTGGATGCCTATGTGGAAGTCAAGGATGTGCTGACCGCCTTGAAGGATGCCGGTCTGAAAACAGCAATCCTGTCTAACGGCTCCCCTGACATGTTGACGTCTGCCGTCCAGAATGCGGGTCTCGACAAATTGCTGGATGTCAGTTTGTCAGTTGAGGACGTCGGTATCTACAAACCTGACCCGTCCGTCTACCAGATGGCCCTGGATCATTTTTCGATCACCCCACAAGAAGTATCATTTCAATCTTCCAACGCGTGGGATGCCGCTGGGGCCGCGACATTTGGTTTTCGGGTTGTCTGGGTCAACCGTTTTGACCAGGCACCTGAACGCCTGCCGGACCAACCCGATTTCGAAGTAAAAACACTGTCTGAGTTACCTGGAATTCTTGGTATCACTGCATGACTGCTCCTGAAATACAGGCGAGTTATAATGCAGATGGCTACCGACTGAAACACTATGCGGCAAGTGATGGCCTAAGACTTTCCTGGCGCGATTACGGGGAGCTTTTGTTCGATAAAGTGCCCATCGTCTGCCTCGCAGGACTAACACGAAATTCTGTTGATTTCCATGAACTGGCTATGCATTTGAATGCAGCCGGACACCGTGTCATTGCGCCAGACTATCGAGGTCGTGGCCGGTCATCCTATGATCCGGACTGGCGCAACTATAACCCCGTTACCCATCTTGGGGATGTCGATGCCTTACTGACGGTTTTGAATTTACACAAGGTCGTGATGATCGGCACATCCTTTGGTGGATTGTTGAGCATGGTGTTGTCGGTTACCCGGCCCACTATATTAGCGGGTGTCATTCTGAATGACGTCGGGCCGGAAATTGATCCCAACGGCCTGGCACGAATTGCCGGATACGTAGGTGCAAAGGTTGAATTCAGCGACTGGAATGAGGTCGCGCGTCGCATGATGCATTCTTACAGTGCCGCCTATCCTGATTTCACGGACGAAGACTGGATGCGCGTGGCCCGCACCAGTTACCAAATCAACCACGACGGCATGATCGTTCCAGATTATGATCTCGCTCTGGGTAAAGCCTTGGCGGAGGCAGGTGGAAGCCCCGACATGTGGCCCTATTTTGCGGCCCTGCAATCCATACCCATACTTGGCATTCGTGGTGCCCTTTCCGACATCCTCAGCGCTGAAACCTTTCAGCGCATGCAGGAAACCAATAAAGCTATGATTGCACTTGTCGTCCCCAATCGTGGTCACACCCCGGAACTCACTGAACCCCTTTGTCTGGAGGCCATTGATGAGTTTATCGCCAAACTCTGACAACCCCATATTTGTCCCGACTGTCGACGACGTGCACAGTGCGGCACATCAGCTGTCCGGTCTGGCCGTCCGCACCCCTTTGCTGGAGTCGCAATTGCTGAACGAGCGTGTTGGTGGGAGAGTTCTCATCAAAGCGGAAGTCCTGCAACGCACCGGATCATTCAAATTCAGGGGTGCCTACAACCATATCAGTCGATTGAACGAAGCAAGTTTAAAGGCTGGCATCGTCGCGTATTCTTCAGGCAATCATGCCCAGGGCGTTGCGTTGGCAGCCCGCATGAACAATTCTTCAGCGACCATTATCATGCCCGTCGACGCGCCCGAACTGAAGATCGCCAACACCAAAAAGTTTGGCGCGGAGGTTATCACTTACGACCGTTTTGGGGGAAACCGTGAGGCAATCGGTGAAGAGTTTTCCCGTAAAACCGGGGCTCATTTGGTTAAGCCTTATGACGACCCATGGGTCATTGCAGGTCAGGGAACTGTCGGCCTTGAAATAGCGGAACAGTGCAAGGCTCAAAACATCGCGCCAGATGCCTTGCTTGCCCCCGCCGGTGGCGGTGGCCTGATCGCCGGGACATCACTGGCCTTGTCGGCCGATTTTCCAGGCACATTAATCCATTCCTGCGAACCCGCAGGGTTTGACGACACAATGCGTTCACTGCTATCAGGAACACGGGTGAAAAATCAACCCGGCGGCAGCAGCATTTGCGACGCTATTGTGACACCAATGCCAGGTGAGTTGACCTTCGAAATCAACAACCGATTGCTTGCTGGCGGGTTTGCTGTCACGGATGAAGAAGTAGAATTTGCTATGGCGGTGGCCTTCCTGGACCTCAAGATAGTTGTTGAACCTGGTGGCGCTGTCGCCTTGGCCGCAATTCTTGCCGGCAAATATTCAGCAAAAGGAAAAACTGTTGTCGCCATAACGTCCGGTGGTAATGTCGACGCTGGCGCATTTGCGAAAGTTTTAGCTAAATACAAGACCTGAACATTCTGCTGACCGAAAGCCAAACATGAAAAATTTCTCGCGAAAACTCTACCATTTTTAATTATTCTTGGTTTGTCATCTCCCGCAATTACCGAACCAGTCCAGAATGTCAGCGGTGATACAATCCTGACCGGTAACCTGCTTCTGGCAGATGGAAAAAGCATGTTGGATGGCATTGCCTTGATCACGCACGGCACCCTCGCCCACAGCAGCATGGAGATCATAAAGTCTCTGCAGGAAAATTTACAAACCGCGGACCATTCATCCCTGGCGATAAATCTCTCGCTGGCGGATGCGGAACGGGAATTCATGTATGACTGCAAGGTTCCACATCGTCATCGCCATCAAGATGCTGTTATGGAAATTGAATCATGGGTTGGATGGCTCAAGGAAAAGGGTGCGACATCGGTGACAGTCATCGGTCACTCTCGTGGTGGCAACCAGACAGCGTGGTACGCAACAGAGCGCATTTCCGAAGCTGTCGATAAAGTGGTTTTAATTGCACCGGCAACATGGTCAAAAACTGCTGCCAGCCAAGCCTACGAAAGCCGATACAAGGTTTCCCTGGCCACACATATGGAAAAGGCCGATAACCTGGTGCGGGACGGGCAAGGCGGCAGCATCATGTCACCGGTCGGCTTTTTGTATTGTGCGCAAGCTGACGTCACGGCTGATAGCTTTCTTGCTTACTACCGACCAGACAAACGATTTAATACGCCTGATCTGCTGGCAGATATCCCAAGACCAACCCTGGTCGTGGCCGCAAGTGATGACAAAGTGATACGCGATCTTATTTCACAAATTCAGAGTGGCCCATCTATGGACCACATCAAACTGGAAGTTGTGGACGGCGCCGGGCATTTTTTCAGGGATCTGTACGGCGAAGATCTCAGTGACTTGATTGTTGAATTTCTTGAAAACTAAAATCGGGTTAGAGCAATTCCGTTTAAACCGGAATCGCCCTAGCTTGAAGCGTCACACTGTACGTCGGTGAAGGTACCAAAGATTGTCGTCTTGCCACCAGTTGGGGAGCGACCCCATTCGACCCTCAAGCGCTTGACGACACGGGGTCCAAATGTTTCAAGGGCAATATTGTAAAGTCGTTCTTCCGCTTCTGCATGGCCCACTTTTTTCTCGCGGACGCCAATTGGATTGTCATGTAGATCAAGCAAAAAAGCATCTGCCAGCTTGTAGCGGTTTTCACATACGATGGAGGCATGATCACGCGTGCGAAGCCACAAAATAATTGTGGCATGGTCATAGCTGATTATTTTTCGCCCGCGTACAATGGGTTGGGAAATCGACTCCATAACCACATCGCCCTTGGGTTTACTTGGAGCGATAACTCCCGCTGGCGGTTTTACAGGTGCCTTTGCGGCATCTTTTGCAGGCGCCTTTTTCTCTGTCTTATCGCTTGCTGCCAACGCCTGGTTTCCAGGTGCCACGACAACCAGCGACAATGCTGTACAGACAAGACCGGCAAGAAAATACTGCCGGAAAATCGTTCTGATAACTGACTCGAATTTCAGTAAGACTATTTGAATAGTTTGCATGTTGCTCTGCCCTGTCCGGAACAAGGTCTCATTCGTTCATTTCGCAAAGCTTGATCATACAGACAAAATGTTGCTGAAGCGAATGAACAATATGGGTTATTTGTCAGACCAGCGTTCTTTGATTTCCATGATCTTGTCTGTAATCCCGAGAAACAACTCAAGCAATTCCGGATCGAACTTAATACCCGATTGTTCCCGCATAAATCCGACAGCCTCATCAAAAGTCCAAGCCTTTTTGTAGGGTCGATCAGAAAGCAAAGCATCAAATACGTCGCAGATTGCCGTAATTCGACCCTCGACCGGTATTTCTTCACCGGCCAGGCCGTTTGGGTAGCCACTGCCGTCATAATTCTCGTGATGGGTTAAAGCAACCGTCTGGGCCATCCGCATCAAATCAGAGTCACCTTCGGAAAGTATTTCTCCACCGATGATGCTATGGCTTTTCATTATTTCCCATTCATCCGCATCCAGTTTGCCGGGCTTCAGCAGAACGGCATCCGGGATTCCTATTTTGCCAACGTCATGCATCGGGCTTGCGTTCAGAATCACACTGACTTTCTCTGGTGACATCCCTGCCTTCAACGCCAGTTGTTCACAATATTTGCTCATGCGAATGACGTGAAATCCGGTTTCGTTATCTTTGTACTCTGCGGCCCGACCCAAACGCCGGATTACATCCAGTCGTGTTTCTTCAATATCTCGCGTTCGTTCCTGTACCTTGCCTTCCAGTTCCTTGTTGTGATCCCGAATTTTGTTGTGCATTAATCGAACGTCAAGGATATTGTAAATCCGGTTCAGGGCCTCGGCCTGTTCAAACGGTTTGTTGAGAAAATCCTTTGCCCCTTCGGCCAATGCCCTGTTGGTCGGCCCCCTTTGAGTGGTCCAGAGTAAATGTTAGTGCATGACCGGTTTAAGGTCCATCGGGACGATGGCCTCTGGAGCCGGTGGGCGATAGCCCAGCGCACTGTGTGGTCTCTTGGTATTGT